>Ga0164243_10000118_pt1 | contig 200320 bp, 189 predicted proteins | sample OricompcompostOP_FD_108781 | JGI IMG/M metagenome (GOLD analysis project Ga0164243, IMG submission 108781) | Organic Plus compost microbial communities from Emeryville, California, USA - Original compost - Organic plus compost (OP) | ecosystem: Engineered > Solid waste > Mixed feedstock >...
GTAGGTTCTGCCTATTGTTTTATCAAAGTTAGGGCAGCAGATGGAGCTTATTTATGCCAAGATAGTACTTCACGATTTTATTCCCATTTCTTGTATTCATTCTTCTGAGTACAAACTAACGATGTTTAAAATGGTAAAAGGCACTTCGGTTTCTTTATACCCGGTAATTTTATTGACATCAATTACAGGTGTTTTACGAACCGGCTTTTGTATTACGCACAAAGTTGCCGTAGTGCCTTGATTGCTAATTTTAAAATATGCTAACGGATCTACTTTCCAACCATTTACTGCCAAGATAAAATCTTCTGCCTCTAAATTATTTAATATTAAATTTTTAAAAAAAGCCGCAGAAGATTTTTTATAAGTTTCTTCACGATTTTTAATGATCTTATTTTTTGGTTTTGATGTTTCGATAAACTGCGAATGGCCCAAATAAAAGCTATTTACATAATTTTCAGGATCTAACGTTTGATAATTGAACTGCACCTGGAAAGTTTCTAAATAGAACTTTAGCTGATAACCTAAATTTTCATTATTGATAACAATTGGTTTATCTGAATACGCGGAAAACAGGTTGGCTTTGGTATCGTAATAAAACACTAAATCGTCTTCGTTTAAGATTTTTGCCCGCTTGCCGTTTTTGGTGTTTCCGATGAAAAAGTAGCGAAAAGCCTGAAGCATTTGTTTCCTTGTAAAAACATTTTTGTCAATGATCAACTCTTCTAAGACGTTATCTCCCGGCATTAACTGAATTTTTAAAAATCCCGCAGACGGATTAGCATCAATAAAATAATCGTATCCAACAACACTTACTATGAGTGCGTTCTTATTATTTAAAGGTATTTTTATGTCAAATGTTCCATCGGGCTTTGTTATGGTTGCTGTTGTGGTGTTATCAAAAAAAACAGCAGCCGATTCTAATGGTTGGCCCGTGGTTTTATCTGTAACAATTCCCTGAATGTTTTGTGCCTTTGTATATGTGCCATATAAACAAATGAGTAAAAGGTAGAAAAACTTCATATTTAATCTTTTGATTTTTAAAGATATAAAAAAAGATGCCTTGTTGGGCATCTTAAAAACATATCGTTACATCATATTATTTTTTAACAAATTTCATTATACCTGTACCCTTTTCAGTTTGAACCTCTAAAAGATACACTCCTGCATTTAAAGAACTAACGTTAACGGTTGGCTGAGTATTTGTCTGCAACACTTTTTGACCCGATAAATTATAAACGATAACATTGTTAATGTTCTCTGTTGTATCAATATTCAACACACCTGAAGTTGGATTAGGATACACATTTACTTTTATTTGGTTAAACGATTTTGTTGATAACGACGCGGTTATATCTTGAGGGATAAACGGTCTTCGTGTACCAAAACTTAAACCCAACCAGTCATTATTATCTAAAGTAACTATAGACAAATTGTTTTCTGTTTTCCAATTAGAAAGATCTGTTCCTGAATAAGTACTCCACTGAATAGTTCCTGCTGCTGTTTCTGTACGTGATCCAATGGTTACAGAAGCAATATCTGTACTACTCATTACGTAATCAAAACCTCCGTTTAGTTCAGTCGCTATTAAATCTAAAGCATTCTCTGCGGTGATTGTTCCGTTATATCTAATTCCAAAGGCATACGAATCGGCAATATTAGCTGTATCTGTTCCAAAATCAATAACAATCACGCTTTGATTAGATCCTGTTCCTAACCACGTAATGATATCTGTAGCATCATACCATTGAGAACTATAAGCAGGAATAGGAGTTGCAGGATGTTCTGAAGTAGGATTCATAAATCCGTAAGAAACACCGTACCAAAGCCCATTTTGTAGTTGAGATGACGCAATGCCTCCGCCCATTAACAAAGAACTAGAAGAAGTCCCCCCGCCACACCAAATACTCCACCAATCAGGATTGCTATCAATCCCGCTATGAGAATTAAAGATGATATCTTTTAAATAACCACCTGTAATATCAATAGTAAGATTAGGTTCTTCTGCGGCTATATCTTCTAACATATCGGCTGCACTAGGGTTATCTGTCACATTGTAACGATACCCCCAAGCATATGAACGATCGTCGGTTCCATCTTTGAAATCAATGATAAAATATGCCGTTTCAGTACCTGATCCTACGTAGTATTTGACATCATTTGCGTTAAATTGGGCAAAAATAAATTGCGTAAAAAACAATAAGAATAATAAAGTAATTCTCTTCATAATATAAAAAATTTAAAGTTTTGTTCCCGAAACTTTATAGGAATATATAGCTATGAAAAGAGATTTTCGATTGAAGATACCTTTATCACTTTTATTCCCGAAAGTTAAAAAACGATTAGGCAGGTCTCCTGGCTCGCATCTTATTGTAGGTCTTCCCAAAAAATCAGTGACACAAAAATTACAATAAGTTCAATAGCTTACAGTTGCGGGTACAGCTTAAGATTTTAACTTAATTCCCTATTAAAGAACACAATGTTCTACCATAAATCGACACAAAGATACGAAATATATGTCTTATATACAGACAAAAAAGATGCCTTGTTGGGCATCTTCTTTGTTTATTCTACTACAAATTCTACGTTTTCAATAACAGAACTTGACGGTGCTTTAAAAGCCAGTTTTACTTTTGTTTGTTTGTCGGAATGATCTATTTTCAAGGTTCCTTCGGTAATTTTAAAATATCCTGCTTCGCCTTTGCAATAACAATGCTTGCCGTAAACCAGTTTTACCTGATCTAATTCGGCGTCTTTATACTGCTTTTTAAATGCTTCTACAGGAATTTCCATAAACAATTCTTCTTTATAAAAATCATCTGCGTGATTTCCTTCTGCTTTGTTTCTGTCAAAACTGTATTCTACCAGAACTTTTTCGGGATCAAAATGAGTTTGGGGATAGAGTTCGTTAAATCCGTTTAAATTTAATCCTTTTTCAAATTCGCGTGTTGCAGCTACCTTTCCGTTTTCAGGTGCAACCGAAATCATTGTTACTTTTTTACCAAGCCAGTTGGTAGATTCAACACCTTTTGTGGTTGAACAGCTTATTGCTACAGCCGAAAAAGCCAATAGCGCAATCATTTTTTTCATATGTAAATATCTATTTATCTTTTCATCGGTCATACGGAATCACTTTATTTTTATCGGTGTTTGTTTTCAACAAAAAAGCTATTAGCAGCGATTTCATATATTTATTTACCGTTATAATTGTTCATTGCATGGTTTAAACCTGCTAGGGCAAATTCTTTCACCGCATCAGAAACTACCTGTAAGCGTTCTTTTAAAGCTGTTGTTTCTTCATCGGTCCAATCGCCCAAAACATAATCAACCTGTTGTCCTTTTTTAAACTGATCAGATATTCCAAAGCGCAAACGCGGATATTCGGCACTGTTTAAAATTAACTGAATATTCTTTAACCCGTTGTGCCCACCGTCTGATCCTTTGGCTTTTATGCGTATGGTTCCAAATGGTAAATTTAAATCATCTGTAATAATTAACACATTTTCTTTGGTAATTTTTTCTTTATCCATCCAATATTGTACGGCTTTGCCCGATAAATTCATATATGTATTGGGTTTTAAAAGCAATAGTATTTTGTTTTTTACCTTGATTTCGGTCAAAGCTCCCAATTTTACCGTTTCAAAAGTTGCTCCGGATTCATTCGCCATAAAATCAACGGCTTTAAAACCAATATTGTGTCGCGTATTGACATATTCGGCACCAATGTTGCCCAACCCGACAATTAAATATTTTTTCATAACCTGTGTGTTTGCTTGTGTATGCGGTTTTAAAAACCACTTTGTAAAAAAATTCATTGCAAATGTATTAACTAATAGGTAATTTAGAACAAAAGAACGCAAGTTATGGAAAACTTACACACAATCTGGGAGTTTATTGTAGAATGGTATTGGATTCCTTTAGCACTGATAAACGCTACGGCTTTCATTACCATTTTGGTAGAAAACGGTAAGCCCGAAAAAACCATTGCCTGGTTAATGGTTATTGTTTTTTTTCCTTTTGGCGGTGTAATTTTGTACTATTTCTTTGGGCAGAAATTTCAAAAAGAAAAATATTTTAAAAAATTAGATTATCGGTACAGACAAAAATTAGAAGAACGCTGGATTGATTTAGAACCTTTTATTACCAAAGAAATTCAGCTAACCGATAGTTACGATTCACATTTAAACGATGCTTTTGAGTATCTGGTTAATACCCGTAATGCCATTCCTACATCAAATAACAATGCGTTACTTCTAATAAACGGTGAAGAAAAATTTAAGCATTTGCTTACCGATCTTAAAAATGCCCAACACCACATTCATTTAGAATATTACATTTTTGATGAAGACACTATTGGCTCACAAATTTTGGATCTTCTGGTTGAAAAAGCACAACAAAATGTTGAAGTCCGATTGATCATTGATGATTTTGGTTCTTCAAAGTTGGCAAAACGGCAAAAATACTACGAGAAGAAAGGCATACAGTTTGAGATTTTTCTGCCGGTTCGTTTCTCTTCGCTGGCAAACAGCAATTACCGCAACCACCGAAAAATTATTGTGATAGATGGTACAGTTGGTTATGTGGGCGGAATCAATATTTCTGACAAATACATCAATCCCAACAAATTTAATTTGTACTGGCGCGATACATCTGTAAGGTTTGAAGGCGATTCGGTTAAAATGCTTCAGGTACAGTTTTGGCTGCATTGGCAAAGTATTTCTACAAATACCTTTACGCTTACTCATAATTATTTACCACCGTTTGAAAAAAGCATTACCAAAAAAACACCGGTTACGTTTGCTTTTTCATCACCCGGAAATACACCACCACATGTAATGGAATCAATGATTTTAAGTATTTCGGCAGCCCAAAAAAGCATTCAGTTGTGTACGCCTTATTTTATTCCGACCGATTCGTTTAAAACCGCTTTACTTATTGCTGTGTCAAAAGGAGTTGACGTGTCGCTAATGATTGCTGCTGAAGGCGATTCGGCGGTGGTTCAAGCGGCTTCGTTATCGTTTTTAAAACCATTTGTACAGCGTGGAATGAAAGTATATCTGTACGAAAAAGGATTTATTCACGCAAAAACGATCTGCATTGACGGATTGTTAAGCTACATTGGAACAACCAATTTAGACTCAAGAAGTTTTTTGATAAATTTTGAATTATCAGCTGTAATTTTAGATGAAAATATTGCCCAACAGTTAACGGAACAATTTAAAGAAGACGCTTTATCAAGTAGGATTTTTACTGCTGAAACCTGGCAAAACAAAAAATGGTATTATAAAGCATTTGCTTCAATTTGCAGACTGTTGGCACCTTTGTTATAAAACCTTCGCAATCCTTATTCCGGCGATTTGTTCCATACCCGTGGGTTTGTTTACGTGGTCGTATTTTGAACTTTTATTAATATCTATCGTTGTTGAAGGAAGGATTTTAACCCATAAGGAAATCTCGTCGCCCTGTTGTAATTGGATTTCTTTTGGAGGAATCATCAATCCGGCCGCCACATCAAAATTACCGTAACTGTACTTAAACACGGTTGTTCCGATCACTTGTTCCGTAGGCTGGTTATGATTTTTCATCACGTACAACTCAATGTGAATACTGTCTTTAGACGAACTGCCCATTACTCCCGGATTGATGTTTGCAAAAGCTGAAACTTCAAAAATACCTGAAGAGGAAACGGTAATTCTTTCATTTAAAAACTGTCCGATTTTATTGTATACCATATCCACATCTCTGAATTTAATTTGTTGTGGAACCAAAGGCTTATTTTCTAAATGAATGCTGCGTAAACTACGGATATATAACGAAGGCTCCTGGGCAAATCCGTGTATGCAAATCAATAAAAAAACAAAGCTAAAAATATTTTTGATACGCATCTTCTTCACTTATTAATGTTATATTCATGGAAAACGAGGTACAGTTCTTATTCTTTTTTTCGCAACCAAGCACACAACCTAAAAGTACGTTACCTATTAAGCCGGAATTAACCGCAGGTGCAATGACCACTCCTTTTTGCAAATAAACAATAGTGGGATACACTTCTATTCGTGAAAACATATCCTGGTTATCCTTATCAAATGATTTGCGGGTTGCAGCTACATACTGTTCATTGTTATCGGAAATTTGAACAATACCAAAATTTACGCCACCTCTATTAAATTTTATTACACTTGTACTGGGATTAAAATTGAAAGACGCAGATATTTCGTAAAATCCGTTTTCTGGTATGACAAGCTTTTGGGTTTTTTCATCTATCTCAAACAAATCATTTTTTACAATGTCCTGCTTATCCATTTTTACGTAATGGAACGTTTTATGCATTCCCACACGAAGGTTAAATGTTTGCTGCTGATTGGTTTTGTACTGAAATGACTGTTGTGCAAAGCCGGTGAATGAAAACACAATAAAAAATAAAAAAACTATATTTTTCATTTTTTTTCTTTCAAAGATACAAAACAGAAAAAGGTTGCCAAAATTTTGGCAACCTTTAAGAGAATTTCTGTAATTAAAAGCTATTATTCTACACCACCACCAGTTGCCTTGTATAACTGAATGTTTGCATTCCATAAGTTGTATTGCGTGGTAATAATATTTAACTGTGCATTTAATTCGCTCTCAGTAGCTGTCAACACTTCTAAGTAACTTGCCAAACCATTGTTTAGCAATTCTTGAGAATAGTTAACTGCTGTGGTATAAGCTTCGGCTTCTTTTTGTTTTAAAACCAATTTTTTTTCGTTGGTATCAATGGCATATAACGCATCCGAAATTTCTTTGCTTGCGTTCAAAACAGTTTGTTTGTAGTTGACAAAAGCCTTTTCTTGATTCGACAAACTGATTTCATACTGGGTTTTAATCTGTCTTCCGTTTAAGATCGGCTGTGCAATACCGGCTACAATACTTGCAAAAAACGATGTGGGATCAAACAATTTTTCAAAATCTACAGATTGCAAACCACCGCTTGCCGTTAGTTTTAATGTAGGGTAAAAACTGGCTTTCGCCACATTTGTCAATTCAAAAGCGTTTCTAAAGCCTAATTCGGCTGCCAATACATCGGGTCTGTTGTTTAATGTTTCAATTGAAATTCCTTCTTCTGTATTGATGTTAAGCTGCATGGTATCAAACGATGAACGTTCTATAGTATGCGGAAACATTCCCTGTAAAATACTCAACGAATTTTCCTGAACCTTGATGTTGTTTTCTATATCCAACAATAAAGCCTGAGCATTCAACATTTGTGCTTCGGTTTGTTTAACCGCTACTTCGGTTACTCTACCAGCATCTTTCAATGCCTTGTTTGTTTCCAAGCTTTTTGAACGGTTCTCAATCGTTTTTAAAGCTACTTGTTTCTGGGCATCTAACGCCAATAAATTGTAATAACCCGATGCCACCATAGCCACCAGCTGTGTTTTTACTGCCTGATGCGCCGCCACGGTTTGTAAATAAGTAGCCTCGGCTGCCGCTTTCTTACTGGTGATTTTACCCCAGATATCGGCTTCCCAACCCAAACTTCCGGTAATATCAAACTGGTCTAATCGCTGGCGTTGCCCAAGGATACGACCAAACTGTGTGTTTATGGAGTTGACCGAATGTGTATAATTGGCACCAACACTAAAAGTGGGTAAATATCCTGCCCTACCCTGTGCAAGATAAGATTGTGCCTGATTGATGTTTTCAATTGCCGAGCGAATATCCAGGTTGTTTTCTAACGCTGTTTGGATATGCTGTTGTAAAAACGAGTCGGTAAAAACCTGTTGCCACGGCATAACACTTTGCATGGTACTGTCTTTTACAACATCGGTGGTGTTAAACGATGCGTTTTCCCAAACCTGTGGTTTTTGGTAATCTTTTGTAGCAATACACGACTGCAACGAAACTGCCGCTATTGCTACAAAAGTTATTTTATATATTGATTTCATATTTATTCTTCTATTGCTTTTTGATCAAATTTCATCGGTTTTATTTTTTCTTGTATTGCCTGAAAAATTACAAACAACACAGGTATCACAAAAACCCCTAAAACAGTTCCTATCAACAAACCAAACGCTGCACCTGTACCAATAGAACGGTTTCCTATATAACCAACCCCACCGGCAAAAACCAATGGCATCAATCCTAAAATAAATGCGAACGATGTCATTAAAATAGGTCGTAAACGCGCTTTGGCTCCGTCAATAGCTGCCTGTAAAATAGTTTCGCCGTGTTTTCTTCGCTGTAAGGCAAACTCAACAATTAAGATGGCGTTCTTGGCGAGCAGCCCCACGAGCATAACCAGTGCAATTTGGAAATAGATATTATTTTCTAAACCTGCCACTTTTTGCGATAAAAAGGCTCCCATAATACCCGTTGGCAATGATAAGATTACCGCAAACGGCAACATATAACTCTCATACTGTGCTGCCAAGATAAAATATACAAACACGATACACAAGGCGAAGATTAAGATGGTTTGCGATCCGGCATTGATTTCTTCACGAGACAACCCTGTAAAATCAATACCGTAATTAGTCGATAGATTTTGCTGTGCTACTTCCTGAACGGCTCTAATAGCATCACCTGACGAATATCCCGGTTTTGGTGCACCCGAAACGTTTGCTGATGTAAACAAGTTAAAACGGTTGACCGATTGTGGACCATATACTTTTTCTAAGGTTACAAACTGACTTAAAGGTGCCATAGCTCCGGTTGCCGTGCGAACAAACATTCCGTTAAGGCTTGATATGTTTTTACGATCACCTGGTAACGATTGTAACATTACACGGTATTGTTTACCAAATCTGGTAAAATCGCTTACGTAATTTCCTCCGATATATCCTTGCAATGCCGAGAAAATATTACTTACCGAGACACCCGACTGTTTTGCACGAACAATATCCAATTTAATTTCATATTGAGCATAATTAGTATTAAATGGTGTTTGTGCGTACATGATCTCTGGTCGTTGCATTAACGCATTTAAGTAATTTTGTGTGGTTTGATCGAAATCTTTTAAATCACCACCTGATTTATCTAACAATTTTAATTCAAAACCACCCGACATACCAAATCCTGGGATACTTGGTGGCTGGAAGAAAATCATTTTAGCTTCGGGGAAGTTCTTTCCTGCCAAACCAAACAACTGTCCAATTACGGCATCAGCTTCTTTATCGGGTGTATCCCGTTTATCGAAACCTTCCATTTTTATCAGCAAGAAACCGTAGTTTGAACCTGCTCCCGAGATAATGCTTCGTCCTGAAATAACAGTTACCGATTCTATTCCCGGAATTTTCTCTGCTTGTGCAGAAAATTCTTTTTCTAATTTATAAACCCTATCTACAGATGCACCTGCAGGAAGTTCGATATTTCCCATAATAAAACCGCGGTCTTCACTTGGTACGAAACCTGCCGGCATGGTTTTATTTGCAAAATACGTTAATCCTAAACAAATAATTAAAATAGCAAAAGAAACCCATTTGTGTTTAAACAAAAATTTAAATGACCGACCATATTTATTGGTCATTGCCGTAAAGGCATCGTTAAAAGCATCGAAAAAGCGCTGTACAAAATTGCGTTTTTTTCCGTGTTTATCGCCGTGTTGTTTTAAAAACAACGCACACAAAGCCGGACTTAACGTTAATGCATTTAAGGCAGAAATACCAATAGCTACAATTAACGTAACACCAAATTGTTTATAAAAAACCCCTGTGGGACCGGTGATGAATGTTACCGGTATAAACACGGCACACATTACCAGAGTAATAGAAACAATGGCTCCGGAAATTTCGCCCATTGCTTTTTTTGTAGCTGTGGGAGCATCTTCGCCGGTTTCTTCCATTTTTGCGTGTACGGCTTCTACCACCACAATGGCATCGTCAACCACAATACCAATGGCGAGGACTAACGCAAACAAGGTTAAAAGGTTTAACGAAAACCCAAACAGGTTAAGGAAAAAGAACGTACCAATAATAGATACAGGTACTGCAATTAACGGAATTAACGTAGAACGTAAATCCTGTAAGAAAATATAAACCACGATAAAAACCAGAATAAAAGCTTCTATCAAGGTGTGAACCACTTTGTCTATTGATGCTTCTAAGAATTCATTGGTATCTAAGTTGATTTTATATTTTATTCCTTCCGGTAAATTTTTCTCAATGGTATTTAGTTCCTCTTTAATGTTATTGATGATGTCTTGTGCATTTGAACCCGGTGTTTGATAAATAGCCATTGCTACCGCAGGCATACCGTTTAATTCTGAATATCCTCCGTAAGTTTGTGCACCCAGTTCAATATCGGCAACATCTTTTAAGCGCAATACCTGTCCGTTGCTTAGTGATTTTATCACAATATCCTCATATTGTGCTTCGGTTTTGTATTTACCGCTGTATTTAATGATGTACTGGAATGATTCTCCTGAATTTTCCCCTAATTGCCCGGCAGCAGCTTCTAATGATTGCTCATTGATTGCCGCAGTAACATCGTTAGGAACCAAGCCATAGGCAGCCATTTTTGCAGGATCCAGCCAAATACGCATCGAGTAGTTTTTTGCTCCGAACACACTTGCATCTCCCACACCATTTACCCTTTTAATTTCAGGAATTACATTAATGTTCATGTAATTCTGGATATAAGTTGCATCGTAATTTTCATTTTCTGAATAAAACGACAAGAACATCAATGAAGAAGTTTGTTGTTTTTGAGTGGTTACACCCGAACGCGTTACTTCACTTGGTAATAAAGGCGTGGCACGAGAAACGCGGTTTTGTACGTTTACCGCCGCAATATCGGGATCAATTCCCTGTTTAAAAATAACCTGAATAGAAGCCGAACCATCGTTACTGGCTGTAGAGGTAATGTAATCCATTCCTTCTACACCATTGATTTGTTCTTCTATAGGTACAATAACACTTTCAAGTACCGTTTGTGCATTGGCTCCGGGATATGAAGCAGCCACCTGAACCGTTGGCGGTGCAATGTCAGGGTATTGGGTAACAGGTAAAACCGTTAATCCCAAAACACCCAAAATGACTATTAAAGTAGAAATTACTGTAGATAATACAGGTCTTTCGATAAAAGTTTTTAACATAATATTTTCAGATTAAAAAACCGGTTTTACAGCATTAACAATAGAATCGAAATTTGCAGTTTTAGGTGTAACCGCAGCTTTGTTTCTTAATGATCCCACACCGCTTACAATAATAAAATCGCCTTTTTTAATTAAATTCTTTTCGTCTTCTTTTACGATAATCATATTATTGACACGGTCAACCACATCAACCACCGTTGAAACAGCCGTATCATTTACCACCTTGTAAACGTTGATTTTCCCCTGTTGTTCATAAGAAGCTACTTCAGGAACTACCAACACATTGGCATATTGTTTTGGTAAACGAATGGTTCCGCTGTTTCCGTTGCTCAACAATTTGTTGGGATTGGCAAATGCCACACGAAACTGAACCGTTCCCGTAGCTGCATCAATCTGTCCTGAAACGGTTTCTATTTTACCTTTTTCGCTATAGATGCTTCCGTCTGCCAGTTGTAACTCTACTTGGGGCAGATTCTTAATTTTCTCACTTAGTGTCTTTCCCTCCGCATTGTTTAAAAAGCTGAAATATTCTTTTTCGTTCATTGTAAAATAAGCATATACCGAGCTAATATCCGCAATGGTTGTCAAAGCCGTTGGGTCAGACGGACCAACCAAACTTCCTTTTTTCAAAGGTAATTGACCAACAACTCCGCTTATTGGCGCATGAACCACCGAATAATCAACATTGGCACTTGCCGATCCATAATTTGCTTTTGCCTGAGCCAAAGCACTTTTTGCAGATGCCAGATTTGCCTTTGCGGTTTCTAACTGCACACTTCCTATAATTCCCTTTTCAACCAATGGCACTAATTTATCTACTTCGACCTGTGCAACGTTTACATTTGCCTGTGCTACCGAAATACCTGATTTTGCCGCGCTTGCCGTTTCTGTCAACATATTGGCTTCTAATTTAAACAAAGGTTGTCCTTTAGTTACAGCCTGCCCCTCGTGAACATATACTTCCTGAATGTATCCCTGAATTTTGGCACGAACATCGTTATTTATTTTTCCTTGAATTGTAGCCGGAAATGTAGTAAATCCAACCACATCTTTGGTAGTTGCTGCAACAACATCTAAAGCCGGAGCTGCAGCCTGCGGTGCTTCTTCTTTTTTAGAACAGCCTATTACCGATGCTGTTATTGCTATCATTAAAAAATTCTGAATGGTATTTTTCATTTGTCTTTGATATGGAGTTTTAAGTTTTGAATTGTTTTTTCTATTGATTCTGTTACATTGTCTAAATGCGAAATGTAAACATCTACTTCTTCTTGTTTAAATAATTCGTTTCCTTGTGTTTTTCTATATGCTCTTAATTTTTGGGTTATTGTTTTCTCGCGGATCAAACGTTTGTAAACATCTTCCATACGGATAAGGAACAGGTTCTTTTTTACTCTAAAATAACGTTTGCGTTCACAATCTTTTTTAAATTGTTCAATAAAATTAAGTTCTATCAGCGAATTAATACTGTGCGAAACAGAGCTTTTGCTTGCCTGAAATGTTTCTAAAACATCGTCGAACGTCAACCCTTCTTTGCAGTTATTAAATACCAACAGTGCATAAATACGGGCTGTTAACGGCGGTAATTTATAGAACACTTCGTAATGTGTAGCTACTTCCTTAAACAGATCCAACTCTAAAATATCTTGCATCATTGCTGTTTTTTTTCATCGCAAATTTACTGTTAGTTCGGCAACTACCGAACTAAAAACCTGTTAATTTTTTATTAAATCTAAATTAGGTATTTAATCATTTGATTGTTTTATCATTACAGCTAAGCCATTATTCATTCCTTAAAAAACATTAAAAAAAATTTGCATTGAATATTTTTTAATACCTATATTTGCACTCACAAAATCAAACGAAGATTTAAAAATCGTAGACGCGGAAGTAGCTCAGTTGGTAGAGCGTCAGCCTTCCAAGCTGAATGTCGCGAGTTCGACCCTCGTCTTCCGCTCTTGGAAAATCAAACGAAGATTCAAAAATCGTAAATGCGGAAGTAGCTCAGTTGGTAGAGCGTCAGCCTTCCAAGCTGAATGTCGCGAGTTCGACCCTCGTCTTCCGCTCTAAAGAAAAAATCCTTATCGAAAACGATAAGGATTTATTTATTTAATAGACTCTAAAAACAAAACCTAGCCAGAGTTTAGAACTCTGGCTGGATTAAAAATAATATTAATATAAGCCTAACTATTGTTTTTTCAACAAATCGCGGATTTCTGCCAACAATTCTTCTTGTGTTGGACCTGCAGGTGCTTCTTCAACAGGCGCTTCTTCTCGTTTTAATTTGTTAATTCCTTTCACCATTAAAAATACTGCAAATGCCAGCAACAGGAAGTTAATTGCTACGGTAATAAAATTTCCATAAGCAAATACTACTGCATTTTCAACAGCTTGTGCATCGGCCAATGCCATTCCGTTTGTTATTCCGTTTGTAGGGTCTTTTAAAACCACATACATATTACTAAAATCAGGCGAACCGATAATTGCCGATACAATTGGCATCACAAGGTCTTTTACAACGCTGTCCACAATTTTACCAAATGCACCCCCGATAATTACCCCTACCGCAAGATCCATTACGTTGCCTTTTACAGCAAACTCTTTAAATTCTTTTACAAATCCCATAACAATATTTATTTTTTAATTCTATTTATACAAAGTTAAAATTTTTGATTTCTTTAACAACTTTTTTAACTAAAATCTATTCTTTATAAAAAACCCGCTTTACCCTATGAGAAATCGATGTCATTACTTCATAAGGTATTGTTTCCCATATTTTTGCCACTTCGGTTATTCGTAAATCATTGCCAAAAATAAGTATCTCATCGCCTATGTTTGCATCAATATCAGTAACATCAGCCATTAACATATCCATACAAATGGTTCCTGCAATTGCCGCTTTTTTGCCGTTAATCAATACATATCCCTTGCCGTTACCATAACTGCGACGGATTCCATCTGCGTAACCTATGGGAATGGTGGCTATTCTGCTTTTTTTGGTTGCTTTAAACCTACGTCCGTAACCAACTGTTTCGTCTTTTTCAATTTCGTTAATCTGCAAAACAACCGATTTTAAGGTGGCTACATTCTGCAATTGTGCATCTTCTTCCACATCGTTACCCACACCATACAACCCAATGCCAATACGAACCATATCCATTTGATATTCATTGAAGTTGTAAATGCCCGACGTATTTAAAATATGTAAAACAGGATTGATTTTCAATCGCTCTTTTATATCAGCCGCCCATTTCTGAAAGGTATGAATCTGCTGTAGGGTAAACGCCGTTTCTTGGGGTATATCGCTGGTTGCCAAATGCGAAAAAATGGTTTCTACTTTAACCAGATCGGTTTGTGAAAGAACGGTCGTTAATTCATCAAAATCTTTTTCAGTAAAGCCCAACCGGTTCATTCCCGTATTTAATTTTAGGTGGATGGGATACGGATGACTGTTTTGATTTTCTACCTCTTGCATAAACGCTTTCAGTTCTTGCATATTATATATTTCAGGTTCCAGCTGATAAGCAATCATTGTTGAAAAAGCAGAATTTTCAGGATTCATCACAATAATAGGGATTTTTATTCCTGCCTTACGCAATTCCACTCCTTCATCGGCAAAAGCCACCCCTAAATACGATACCTGATGGTGTGCCAGCAATTTTGCAATTTCGTAACTACCATTTCCGTAGCCAAATGCCTTTACCATCACCATTATCTTGGTAGCAGATTTTAGCTTTGATTTATAAAAATTCAGATTGTGGCTAATGGCATCCAAATTAATTTCTAAAACGGTTTCGTGTGTTTTTTCTTCTAATTCGGTTACAATTTTTTCAAACAGAAAACTGCGTGATCCTTTTATGAGAATGGTTTCGTTGCGAAACGATTTTAAGTTGAAGTTATTCAGAAAAGTTTCGGTGTCCGGAAAACTTTGAAACTGCGGAATATCTTTTAGATACGAACCTATTTTATCTCCAATGCCAATTACTCTTGACACATGGTTCTGCGTAAGCAACTGGCCTACTTTTTGATACAAAACTTCAGGCAGAAAACCGCTTTGAAAAATATCAGAAAGAATAACTGTTTTTTGCTGATGTGTTTTTTGTTGTTCTAAAAAATCCAAAGCAATTTTCAACGATTGGTAATCGCTGCTGTAACTGTCATCAATCAACAAACAATCGTTAATTCCTTTTTTTACCTGAAGGCGCATTTGTACGGTTTGCAGTCGCGGAACAGCTTTTTTAATATAATCAACAGAAACATTCAGATAAAGCAAAGCGGTAATACAGGTTGCTATATTTTCTATTGATGCCAGATCGTTAAAAGGCAAATCAACCATAAAAGTTTTATCAAGATAGTTCACTTTTAAAGTTGATACTGATTTTTCAAACCGCACATGAGCAGGTTGGTTAAAACTCCAGGTAAACCATTGCAGTTTTTCAGGTTTGTAAGCAGCGATTAATTCCGTTTTTTCACTGATTAAAACTTCTGAATTTTTGAATAGCTTTAATTTCTCCTGCAATTTTTCTTCTTTTGATGAAAAACCTTCATTGTGTGCCGGACCGATATTGGTTAAAATCCCAATGGTTGGCTGAATGATTTCTTCTAAAAAATCCATTTCGCCAGGTTTTGAAATCCCTGCTTCAAAAATCCCTAAATTGTGTTCTTCATTTATAGCGATTACAGACAATGGTACACCCACCTGCGAATTATAACTTTTAGGACTTTTAATAATGTTATACAAAGGTGCCAGCAACTGGTTTAACCACTCTTTTACAATGGTTTTCCCGTTGCTTCCTGTAATTCCGATTACTGGAAAATGATACGTTTTTCTGTAAAAAGCCACAAAACGTTGCAGTGCCCGCAATGTATCATCTACTTTAAAAACAAGGGCATCTGATGGTAAATTAACCTGTTGGCTTACCACAAAATACCGCACACCTTTAGCGTACAAATCGGTTAGATAATCGTGTGCATTGTGATTTGTTCCTTTTAATGCAAAAAACAATGTGTTTTCTGTATTTCGTAACGAACGGGAATCAATCGAAATATCTAAAAGAGTCAATTCTTTCTCCGGAACGGAAGCAATGGTAGGTAAAATTTCGTTTAAAGTACCTGATGTAATTTTCATATTCAACCAAAATATACCCAAAGGTACTAAGATATTTTTTGAAAAATCATTGAAATTTTAGCTTTGTTAAGCAATGATATTATTGTAATTTGCAAGGTCTTAAATTTTCTATGCACGACATACATTTTTATATCGGCTTGTCACTGGCTCTGTTCATCGGGGTTACGTTGGGTATGGTTGGCAGCGGCGGATCCATTTTAACCGTTCCTATTCTGGTATATGTTGTGGGGATTGATCCTGTGATTGCAACAGCTTACTCCCTTTTTATTGTGGGAAGCACTTCGGCGGTTGGCAGCATTAAGAATACGATCGATAAGAATGTAAACTTTAAAATTGTACTGCTCTTTGGTATTCCCTCTTTATTAGCGGTTTTTTTTACACGTTTGCAGTTAGTTCCGTTGTTGCCCGATGTAATTACGCTTTCAAACAATGTAAGTGTTTCTAAACCTAAACTAATCATGCTTATCTTTTCGGTGGTTATGTTCGCAGCATCATCAAAAATGATCAAAAAACCCAGACAGAAGAATTTGGCAACCCCAAAAATCGTTACATCAGCCGTGCCATTGATTACACAAGGTTTGCTGATAGGAACAGTTTCTGGCTTGGTGGGTGCCGGCGGTGGCTTTTTAATCATCCCCGTTTTGGTATTTTTTGCCAATTTATCCATGAAACAGGCCGTAGGCACATCGTTAACCATCATCGCTATCCAGTGTTTAATAGGCTTTACAGGCGATTTAGGTCATCATTCTATTGATTGGGTTTTGATACTATCATTTTCAACTGTTTCGATATTGGGATTATTTATAGGAAATCGTTTGTCGAAACGAATAATCGACGGAAATTTACGACGGATTTTCGGGTGGTTCATCGTGTTAATGTCCATATACATTATGTTTAAGGAGCTCTTTTAACCGATATGACACTTATCATTTCCATCTATTAAGAATTTAGTATTTTTGCATTAAGAACGTTATCATTGAAATCATGAAGATTGAACAAATTTATACAGGCTGTCTGGCTCAGGGAGCATATTACATTGAGAGTAACGGCGAAGTTGCGATCATTGACCCCTTAAGAGAAGTACAGCAATATATTGATAAAGCAACGGCAGACAACGCCAAAATTAAATACATTTTTGAAACACATTTTCACGCTGATTTTGTTAGCGGGCATTTGACGCTTTCTCAAAAAACCAATGCACCCGTAGTGTACGGTCCCACAGCACAACCGGCGTTTAATGCTCATATCGCCACCGATGGGGAAGAATTTAAAATTGGAGATTTAACCATTGTAGCACTGCACACACCGGGACACACCATGGAAAGCACCACGTACTTGTTACGCGATGAAAATGGAAAAGATCATGCTATTTTTAGTGGTGACACCTTGTTTTTAGGCGATGTTGGTCGTCCTGATCTGGCTCAAAAAGCAGCACACATGACACAAGAAGAACTGGCAGCGACTTTATACACCAGCTTGCGAACCAAAATAATGCCGTTGGCAGATGATGTAATTGTTTATCCGGCACACGGAGCAGGTTCGGCATGTGGAAAAAACTTAAGTAAGGAGACCGTAGGAACGTTAGGCGAACAAAAACGCACAAATTATGCGTTACGTGCCGACATGACCGTTGAAGAATTTGTAAAAGAAGTAACCGACGGTTTATTGCCACCACCCGCTTATTTCCCTGAAAATGTACGTTTAAACAAAGAAGGATATGAAGCCATTGATACGATCATTGAAAAAAACAAAGCCTTTAATGCTACCGAATTTAAACAAACAGCAGACGAAGCTTTAATTTTAGATGTTCGTGATGCCGACAGCTTTGGGAAAGCACATATTCCGGGATCAATTTTTATTGGTATTGACGGAGGTTTTGCTCCGTGGGTAGGTTCTTTGATTACCGATATCAACCAACCGATTATTTTGGTAACTCCAGAAGGACGTGAACAGGAAACCATTACCCGTTTATCGCGTGTGGGTTACGATAACACATTAGGTTATTTAAAGGGTGGTATCCAATCTTGGATTGAGTCAGGTTTTGAAACCGACAGCATTCAAAGAATCACAGCTACGGAATTAGAAACCTTAATGAACAACGGAGAAGAATCAGTAATCGATGTAAGAAAACCCGGAGAATATACTTCCGCACATATTGAAAAAGTACCAAATCTTCCGTTAGATTTTATTAACGAACATATTTCTGATTTTCCCTCACAAAAAACAACGTATTTGCATTGTGCAGGTGGTTACCGTTCAATGATTGCCGCTTCGATTTTAAAAGCACGCGGCTTCCACAACATGATTGACGTAATTGGCGGTTTCGGACAAATTAAAAGCACCAACTTACCGATTGTTTCTGAGGAATGCGAAAGCAGTTGCAGTACCAAGTAACAAAATACGACTACAACCCTGCCAAAGTTTTGAACTCTGGCAGGGTTGTATTTTAAAAACAAAACCTTCTTTTCTTTATCTTCTAAATTTTTATATTTGCGTATCTCAAAAGAAACAAAAACTTATCATTTATGAATTTCTTATTTCGCTTTATAACAATATTACTATTAGGTATTTTTAGTGGATCTGCCCAGACTATTTCTCACCAAAAAATTGATGATTTCATCAATTATATCGAAAAAAACAATCGTGCAATAGGGAGTGTATCCATTTATAAAAATGGTAAAGAAGTATATTACCGGGATTTTGGACAACAAAATCTACCTGAAATAAATTCTGATAAAAACACAAAATATCAGATAGGTTCAATTACCAAAATGGTAACTGCTACTTTGATTTTTAAACTCATTGAAGATAAACAATTGCAATTGGATGATAAGCTGTCAACTTTTTTTCCTGATATGCCGAATGCAGACAAAATAAGTATTCTGCATTTACTTAACCACACAAGTGGTTTAGGCGATGTAAATTTTAAGGATGGTACTTCTAAATGGCTAAAAGAGAAAAAAGAAACTAATGAAGCTATTCTTAATCAAATAAAACAACAAGGAGTATTATTTGAAGCCGGGGAAGATCAATTTTACTCTAATTCCGCTTATTATTTGCTGGGGAAAATTTTAGAAATTAAATATCAAAAAAAATACCACGAAATTGTTGAGTACTATATTGCCAAACCCTTAGCATTGGAAAATTTTCAATCGGCAGGTGCTCATCCCGAGAATATTTTCCCTTCATATCAGTTTAAAAATAACCAATGGCAGGTTGCTCAAGATTTTGTGTTTGAAAATGTAATTGCTTTCGGAGACATAAGTGCTACAACTACTGATATGAATACTTTTATAAATGCTTTTTTTCAGTATAAAATAATCAATGAAGAGAATGTAAATGTTATGAAGCCTAAAGAAAAAAAATATTTGGGCAGTGGTTTAACGCGACCTTCTTTTTACAATATAGAACTTTATGGTCATGGTGGTGACACAAACGGTTCACATTCTTTATTGGTATATGACGAGAAGAATAATTTATCAATAGCCATAGCAACCAATGGCAACCGCTCTGTAAAAAACGACTTGTACAAAGGTATTTTAGGTGCTCTATACGATATTAATATTATGTATCCTTTGTTTATTGAAGACGAAATACTGAACCAATATATTGGGTGTATAGTGCACCAGACTATCCTTTCAAAATAAAAATAACGAATGAAGGAGGTGCTTTATATGGTAAAGGTTTGGCAGAAAATCAGATTTCTTTTCTTTTAAAACCGAAATCAGCAACCGTTTTTGATTGCGAAGGAACTTTACAAGCTGAATTCAAAACGGATAAAAAACAAATGCTTTTTACCGAAAGCGGAGAGGTTTTTGAATTTACAAAAGAGGAAATGGATTAATAATAGGCGTCCCCTATGGATTTTAAAACTCTGACAAGGTTTTATTTTAAACATGCTGTTTTTATAATCTGTTCGATTTCTTTCGCTTTATTGACGGTCATAAAATGTCCACCATTTTCAATAAGATAATCTACTTTACAATTTCGGGCAGGTAAAACGCGGTCTTTTGTACCGTGAATATGAATACAATTTGCAGGAAACTCCAGATTTTTCCAATGAACAATTTCATTAATTGCCCAACGAAGAAAACGAGAGTCGGTATCTTTTAAAATATTTTTAAACAGTACTTTTTCTTCTTTGGCCTGAATACCAAAAACCCGGCGGCTTAAAAGATTACTCCATTTAAACACAGCAGAAGGGATCAATTTATGTAATCGAAGTTTTCCGGCTATGCGATACAATAAAGGCAATTCAAACTTGGTCTTTGCAGATGCAATCAAAATAACTTTTCTTACAGGAATGATCTTTGCTACCTCAACAGCCATCATCCCGCCAAACGATAAACCAATAAGGACAACATCTTTTTCAATGATTTTTTGAGAGATGCGCTTGGCATAATTTTCAATGGTTTCGCTTTTTAAAGGTAAAATCCAGTCAATAAATTCCACATTAAATCCATCAAAGTTAATTTTGTCAAATACTCTTTGATCTACTCCTAAACCACTAAAAATATAGATTTTTGGCATTTTAATCTTATTTCTTTGTAACGGACTCCAAATACTTCAACAAAACCAACGGGTGGCAATGTTTTTCGTCTTTAGCGGCATAAACCAAAGCGATTTTCTCCTGTTTTTTATGAGCTTCCCAAAAAGTTTCCGCGATGTTGTTGGCTTGTAGTTCTGCTATGTATTTTTTTGAAAATTCGTGCCATTTTTCCGGATCGTGATTAAACCATTTTCGTAATTCTGTTGAGGGTGCCACCTCTTTATTCCATTCATCAATCTTTGCGGTTTCTTTAGAAATACCCCGAGGCCACAACCGATCTACTAGAATACGGTAACCGTCCGTAGGCAACACTTCCTCATAAACTCTTTTTATTACTAATTCCGTCATTTCTTTTTACTTTTAAAGATAACATTTTTCTACTGTTTTCGCTCTATTTTTCACATTGGGTTGTAAGTTCCTTTAAATTATGCTCTTTCAACTTCCGCAGCTTATTTTTTTAAATTAAGTTTGTCAGAACCTTAATAGTAGATTTATGAATTATAATAAAAATTTTAAACAAATAAAATCAGCACTTTTTGGAATTGCGGTTGGAGATGCTTTGGGAGTTCCCGTTGAATTTAACAGCAGAGAAACAATCGCTCAAAATCCCGTAACCGATATGATTGGTTATGGCACATATAACTTACCAAAAGGAACCTGGTCTGACGACAGTTCGCTTACATTCTGTTTAGCAGAAGCACTTACAAAAGATTTTGATTTACAAGCTATCGGAGGCAATTTTGTAAGATGGTTTTATGAAAATTACTGGACTGCACGAGGCGAAGTTTTTGATATTGGGATAGCAACAAAAGAAGCTATTGAGCGGCTTTCAAAAGGCGAACGTCCTGATTTGGCTGGGAATTTTGAGGAATCATCTAACGGAAACGGCTCTTTAATGAGGATTCTACCTTTACTTTTCTATGTAAAAAACAAACCTATTAACGAACGCTATCAAATAACCAAACAAGTTTCATCTATTACTCACGCACATATTCGTTCGGTCATCGCTTGTTTTTACTACCTTGAATTTGCCAAACAGATTTTAGAGGGACACGATAAGTTTGAAACATACCGTCTTTTACAGTCATCAATACCTGAATTTCTAAAATCTCTTTCTATAAATCCAAACGAAATATCCTTATTTGACAGATTATTCAAAGGAAATATTTTTGAACTTCCAGAAAACGAAATTCAAAGTAGCGGTTATGTTCTTTATACTTTAGAAGCAAGCATCTGGTGTTTGTTAACCACTGACAATTATCATGATGCAGTCTTAAAAGCGGTTAATTTAGGTAGCGACACTGATACAACAGCAGCTGTTACCGGCGGATTGGCAGGACTTTTGTACGGCTTCGACAACATTCCGCCAGATTGGTTACAAAACCTCGCCCGATTTAATGATATTGAAAATTTAGTATCACGAATGAGTAACAATTTATAGCATTTCTTTCCAAATCTCTATATTTGCAGTATGATTAAAAAAGAGACCAACTTACCAATTGTAACACAAGAATGCGAAAGCAGTTGTAATACAAGATAATATAATCCGCCTCGAAAATTTCGAGGCGGTTTTTTTAGTTTTTAATAATCTTTTTAGATACTGAACCATGATCTGTTTTTAAATCAAACATATAAATTCCACTTTGTAAATTCTCAATATTTAGTTGAATGTTATTTTCAGTATTGTAATTTTCTTCTTTTACAAATTTTCCGTTCTCATTATAGATTTTAATTTTATTTATTTTAATATTATCATTGTTGGTAATGTTTACCACGTCGTTTACCGGATTTGGAAATATGTTAAACTTTTCATTTAAAACTTCATTAACTGACAAGTAAGTAGGCAAATCCTTTAACGCTGTAATCTTTACATTATCTACTTTTACATATACTTTCTTATCGTCAATTACTTCTATTGTACGAAAATATAGTTGTACATTCTGTGGTTTAAAATCACTAAACAAGTTGTTAGAAGTAGCTAAATTCAAAAAATCTACTTTAACTATTTTGTTGAAATATGGTATCTGTGTATATATATTTTTATTATCATAATCTAAATAAACAATTATTTTCAACCAAGTATCAAAAGGAAAAACATCATTATTATTAAATGTTATACGATTTGGATAACCTCCACCTGAATCAGCATAAGCATAAAAATTTCCACTATAACTAAATCTAATAGCAAATAAATACCTATTAATACCATTTTGATTTAATGAATTAAATAGTAAAACATTGCCAGCTCCAGTAGGAGGTTCAATTTTACCTTTAGGTCCTGTATAATAATCTGTTTCAAACTTTATTACATTATATCCGCTTCTACGGTTGTCTATAAGTTGATTAATATTTTTTTTTATAACATTTCCATAGACATTAGGCATTATTTCACTTTTTAATTTCAAGACTTTACCTCTCCCTTGCTCATTCTCAATAGTAAATAAATTGTTATTTTTACTAATCTGAGTTTCTCCAAAGGTTAACCAACCGCCCTGACCTGGTATTAAACCATCTGGATCGGTACCTAAGTTGCCTAAAATAAAATTATCAAAGGTTTCATTATAAATTACTTGAGCATTTATAATGTATGAAAATGCAAAAAACAAAAATGTATATACTTTTTTCATAATTATTGGGTTATCAGGTTGTTTATTTTTATTATCTAAACGAAAATCACATAAATATAAAAATTTTTAACACAATTTAAGTAATAAAAAACATCTTTATTCTTTTCTCTTTCATCTTTACTCAAATCTTTATATTTGCAGTATGATTAAAAAAGAAACCATAGATGCTATTTTTGAGGCTGCTCGTGTAGAGGAGGTTATTGGCGATTTCGTGCAACTAAAAAAATCAGGCAGTAATTACAAAGGATTGAGTCCGTTTGTAAACGAAAAAACACCGTCGTTTATGGTTTCGCCTGCCAAACAAATCTGGAAAGATTTTTCGTCGGGTAAAGGGGGTAATGCCATTAGCTTTATTATGGAGCACGAACATTTTTCGTATCCTGAAGCATTGCGCTACCTTGCCAACAAATACCAGATTGAGATTGAAGAAACCGAACAATCTGACGAGGAAAAACAAGCCTTAAACGAGCGTGAAAGTCTGTTTGTGGTTTCAGAATTTGCCAAAAAATATTTCCACAATATTTTATTAAAAACAGATGAAGGTTTAGCAATTGGTCATTCGTACTTTAAAGAACGTGGTTTTACCGAAGAAACCATAAAAACCTTTCAATTGGGCTATTCGCCCGATCAGTGGGACGCATTTACCAAAGAGGCACTTGCAAAAGGCTATCAGTTAGAATTTTTAGAAAAAACCGGATTGACCATTGTAAAAGAAGACAAAACATTCGATCGGTTCAAAGGTCGTGTCATGTTCCCTATCCAAAGTATGTCGGGGCGGGTATTGGGTTTTGGCGGACGAATTCTAACCAACGATAAAAAAGCAGCGAAGTATCTGAATTCCCCGGAAAGCGACATTTACCACAAGAGCAAAGTTTTGTACGGTATTTTTCACGCCAAACAGGAAATCGCATCAAAAGATAACTGTTTTCTGGTAGAAGGATATACCGATGTGATTCAAATGCATCAGGCAGGAATTAAAAACGTGGTGGCATCGTCAGGTACTGCCTTAACACCCGATCAGATCCGGTTGATTAATCGACTGACCAAAAACATTACCGTTTTGTTTGACGGTGATGCTGCAGGTATGCGTGCTTCGTTGCGCGGAATTGATTTGATTTTAGAAGCCGGAATGAATGTACGCGTATGCACCTTTCCCGATGGCGATGATCCGGATAGTTTTGCCCGAAAAACGCCGATTGATGAATTACAGAATTATCTAAAGGACAATGCGACCGATTTTATCCGTTTTAAAGCGAATCTTTTAATGAAAGATGCCGGTAACGACCCGATTAAAAAAGCCGATGTTATCAGAGATATTGTGGTTTCGATCTCTAAAGTTCCCGACCATATCCAACGTGAAGTTTATGTACAGGAATGTGCATCGATTATGGATATTTCAGAAGATGTTTTGTTCAGTACCTTAGCACAAATCGGTAAAAAAGAACTGCAGGAGGCTAATAAAAAATTTGTTCAGGATCGAAAAATGGAAGTAGTTAAAATCACACCAGAAGAAACCAAAGAACAAGTTGACATCATTTATCTGTTAGAACGGAAAATCATTGAAATTTTATTGATTTATGGTAATTATGAAGAACTTTTTGATGAATACGAGCTCAAAATTGTAGATGAAAAGGTTGTTACAGAGAAAAAACGGGTAAAACGAAAAGTGTTTGATCAAGTATTTCTGAGTTTACAAGAAGATGAAGTAGAAATGAGCAATGAAAAGTTTCGTACCATTTTAAACGATATTATTTCTTTTTATCACATTAATGAAAGCTGGAATTTAGAAAATTACCTTAAACAAGTACCACCTGATTTGTCTGACGAAATCACGTCTATCATTATGGATGACGAACGTTACAATCTGCACAATTGGGAAAAACAAAACATTTTTGTTAAAAGCAAAGAGGTTGCGATTAGTCAATACGTTAGCGAAACCATCTTAACATTACGATCATATCTTATTTTTAGCGTTATAGAAGAATTTAAAAAGCAATTGCCCGAACAAACTGAAAACATTAGAGAATTGCTTAGTGATATTGTGGAATACAACAAACTAAAACACACCCTTTCTGCCCAATTAGGAAGAGTAATGCCACGGTTTAGTTAGGATCAAAGAAAAATCGAAAAGTTTTACTTCACATCAGTTCGTTCCAATAGCTATCGGAATTGTCGAGAACTCATTGCAAAAACACTCGAAACTTACAACAACCCATTTACTCTATCAACCACTTTTTCAGGTGAAATGGTTCGCATTACGTCTTCATAACCCGGTATGATTTTATTTCCATAAACCGATGTTGGCAGCAAAGGGTATTTTTCTAAATCGGGAATTAAACTGTTCTCTAAAGGTTGGTTAAACGGTACAAAACCTGCAAACGGATGGGTATTACCCCACAACGTAATCACTTTTACGCCATACATAGCCGCAATATGCGCATTGCCCGAATCCATTGAAAGCATAATGTCTAAATGCGGAATAAACTGTAATTCTTGTTTAAAGTTAAAGTGTTCGGGAATTAAACTAACATTTTCAAGATGTTGTTTTAGATCTCCTAATTGTTGTAACTCATTCTTTCCTCCAAACAGAAAAATTTTATGCGATGGTTTTTCCGCAAGTTTTTTAATAACTTTTTTCATTAAATCTGCCGGATACACCTTGGTTTGATATTGTGCAAACGGTGCGATACCAATCCATTTGTTGTTTGATTTTTCAGATGTAACAGCTAAAATCTCATCAGGTAAAACTGATTTTTCAGGAAAATTAATTTTAGATACATCAACCCTAAAACCTAAATAGACTAAAGTGTCAATATGCCTATTAATCATTGATTTTAATGGTTTTAACACTTTTTTTTCGGTACGTGTCAATGCTTTTTTTTCTGCCCTGCCCTTGTTGGTAAAAGCTGTTTTTGTACCAGATAATTTAAAGAATGTCCGTAAAATTTTTGAACGCAATACATTGTGAAAATCGGCAACGGCATCTATCTGCAACTTTTTTAAATCATGATATAAACGATAAATTCCTAAAAAGCCTTTGTGGCGTTTTTGCAAATCAACGCTGAAAAAATCCACTTGGTCAATTCCCTCAAAAAAAGGTTTAAAAAACGGACGTGATACCACCGTTACTCTTACATGGCTGTGTTGCTGTACCAAAGCTTTAACTACCGGAACTGTCATTGCCACATCGCCCATTGCAGAAAGGCGTATAACTAAAACATGCGTCATTTAATTGCTCAAACTTTGTAAAATGTTATACGAAAATTCTAAAACAGGCTGATATGCCACCGAAAAAGCAATTAAAGGAATAATGATAAAGATAATTCCTACATAAAACCACATTTTTGATTGCTGCTGTTGTAACAGTCTGGCAAATAAATAAATGAGGAGGTAATAAATACTTAAAACGCCCAATGGCAAAAACAACAATTGTGCATAATTGTTGAAAAACTGCCAAATGAATACGATTACCAAAAGTATTAAAATGGTAAAAATCAGTGTTTGTGCTATTTTTAAAAGTTTATTCATAATAAAAAGACTTTCTGTTATGAGAAAGTCTTTCAAAAATACTATTTTTTATTTTGATACAATACCGGATTTAACTCTTCATCGTTATACATTTTCATTTGTTTGTACACTTTCATGAATTTGTCTCCGTTTTCAATATCTGTAATCAGTTGGCTGATCGATGTGAACATATCTTGTTTTTGTTCTAAAAGCACCTCTAATTTAGCCTGACATTTAGCTCTGTGATCGTCTGACGCATCTTTGCGGGTAGCCTCTTCATGCATATGATAAATTTTCAATGCCAGAATCGACAAACGGTCAATTGCCCACGCCGGACTTTCGGTATTAATTTTGGCATCAGCTTTTACCTGAACATCTTTATATTTATCCAAAAAATAACTGTCGATGTACTCAACCATATCTGTTCTAACTTGGTTAGACGCATCAATTTTTCTTTTTAACTCCAGCGCAGCCGCAGGATCTATTTGTGGATCGCGGATAATGTCTTCATAGTGCCATTGTACGGTATCAACCCAGTTTTTTGCATACAATAAATGTTCAATAGAACCTTTTTCGTACGGGTTGTTTACTGGTTGATTTACATCATCAAACTGGTGATAATCTTGAATACTTTTTTCAAAAACAGGAAAAGCAAATTCTGCAAACATTGTTATATTTTTTATTTACAAAGATAGTTTTAATACTTTTATATCAACAAAAATCATTGGTAAAGTTATGCATATTCACTATATATCTGAGCAAAACAGTATTTTAAACCACTTTTTGGCACAGCTGCGTGATGTAAATATCCAGAAAGATTCTATGCGGTTTCGTAAAAACATCGAACGCATTGGTGAAATTATGGCTTATGAATTGAGTAAAATCCTTCCGTATAAAGATGTTGAGGTGCAAACTCCGTTAGGCAAAAAACAAACCACCGTTATAGAAGACAATGTGGTTTTATGTTCGATTCTTCGAGCCGGATTGGCTTTACATACGGGATTTATGAACTTTTTCGATGATGCTGAAAACGGGTTTGTTTCGGCTGCAAGAATTCATGGCGCTACAGAAATTTTGGTAGAATATCAGGCAGCGCCGTCTTTTGAAGGAAAACATTTGCTATTGCTTGATCCAATGCTGGCAACAGGTTATTCAATGGTCGCGGTTTTTAATAAATTGATCCAGCAGGAAAATCCTAAAGAAATTCACATTTGTGTTGTAATTGCTGCTCCTGAAGGAATTAATTACCTGAAAAAACATTTGCCCGATCACGTACATTTATGGGTTGCCAGTTTAGACGATGGCTTAAATAACGATAAATACATTATTCCGGGAATTGGCGATGCGGGCGATTTGGCTTACGGCGAAAAATTATAATTTCAGTAAAAACAAAAGTAAACTAACGGCTAAAATGGTAATCATTACGGTTTCTTTAACCCATTTTACGGGAGTAGATGCCAGAAAGTTCCCTCCAATTATAGAAAGCGGAAAGAAAGTGAAAACCAATAATCCATTTGATTTTTCGGGAGTAATGATGTAAATGACCGATCCGATAATAAAACAAAGCACAATGTTTTTATACAGCCTAAGCTGGTTTGATGGGATGTTTTTTAAATACATCAATTGGTAAACGGTGAACAACACAGCAAGTGTCGCCAGAAACGACAATGCCAGATTTTGATAGATGTTTTCAAAATAACTGAAATTAAATCCCACTGCATATTTATCTGTCCAGAACGCCACTAAATCAATTCCGTAAAATAAACTGTACGTGTAAAACAAAATGGTAACCGTTAACAATGCAATTAAAGGAATGATCCAGTTGCGGTAATCGTTACTTACATACCAGATAATTGCCAGATAAACCATGGCAAAATACAAAATCGTCCACGATTCAAATAACGTTGCAAGAAAAATCCATAAACTGGCATCAAATATTTTTAGGTTAGATTCATTTAACGTTTGCAGAGAAATTATTCTGCGTAACGCTAAAAGCACCAACAAATTTCCTATAATCAGTTGGGCATCACTAAAAAAAGTGGGAAACAGAATCAAAAAACACGCGTACAAATATAACGAATACAAATTGTTAACCGCCAAATGATTTTTAACCGTAATAAACTGTACCAACAAAACCGAAAAGATAACTATTAAAAACAAGAAGCTTTTTTCAATAACCACAGCCGGCGACTGCAACCAGCTTAAATCACTTATCAACTGTAAAAAGTAAATAGTTAAAAGGGCTAAACCTATCACTACATAGCCTATGGGTCTGCTTTTGGAAAAAAGATTTACAAGCATTAATTATATTATTTTGATTTTGTAAATAAAGTTGTTGATATTTTTTTTACTTTTGCTACAAAGTTAGAATTAAACTGAAATTAAACATAAATAATTTAATAACAATATTATGTGGTCATCTATCTTTAAAGGAATAGAATTTTTATTTGTTGATGTTTTGTTTGTGCCAATGGATTGGCTTGCTAAGTTAGAATTATCAAACTGGTGGATTGCAAACATCCTAACATGGATCTTCATCATTATTTGTTGCTCGGCTTTTGTTTACTGGTTAAAACAATTGCGTATTTTTGCAGCAAACAATGAAGATGAGCAAGACACAACGGCACATTCATTCTTAAAATAATAAAAAGCAGGTTTTAAAACCTGCTTTTTTTAATTAAAAACAATAATCAAATTAAAAATCATAAATAAAACGTCAAAAAAGTCATATTATTGTTCCAAATAGAATAGCTTAACAAAATAATAAATTAAACGAATGCCGAAAAGTATTATTTTTGCAATTCAAAACATTTAAAATGATTGACCATCCAAAATTTGCAGTAATTGGAGGTGGTAGCTGGGCAACAGCTATTACAAAAATGCTCTGTCATAATTTAAGCGAAATTGCTTGGTATATGCGCAATGATGCTGCAATTGAAGAAATAAAAATTAATAAGCACAACCCTAATTATTTAAGTTCAGTTGAATTTGATACTGATCAATTAAAACTTACAAGTGATATAAACGAAGCTGCTGACTATGCTGATTATATCGTGTTTGCTGTTCCTTCAGCTTTTTTAAGTACCGAATTAGAAAAAATAACCGTTTCATTACAAGATAAAGTAATCGTATCGGCAATAAAGGGTATTATTCCTGAAACAGGCTTAATTGTTGGGCAGCATTTTATGCAAACTTATAATATCCCTATAGAAAACATTGCTGTTTTGGCTGGTCCTTGCCATGCCGAAGAAGTAGCTTTAGAACGATTATCGTATTTAACCATTGCCGGTGGCGATTTAGAAAAAGCCGACGTAATTGCCAAAAGCTTAAGCAGCCATTACATAAAAGCCAAAACATCAGACGATGTAATGGGGACCGAATATGCTGCCATGCTAAAGAATATCTATGCTATTGCCGCCGGAATGGCACATGGTTTGGGTTATGGCGATAATTTCCAGGCGTTGTTAATGAGTAATGCCATCCGGGAAATGAAAAAATTCATTAAGAAAGTCCATAAATTAAAACGCAACATTAACGATTCTGCCTATTTAGGTGATTTATTGGTGACCGGCTATTCGTTGTTTTCTCGTAACCGTATGTTTGGGAACATGATTGGTAAAGGATATACCGTAATTTCTACTAAAATGGAAATGAATATGGTTGCCGAAGGGTATTATGCTACAAAAAGTGCCTATTTAATGAATCAGGAACTGAAAGCGAAAACACCAATTATCGATGCGGTGTACGATATACTCTACAACAATAAAGAACCAAAAAAAGTATTTAAAAAATTGACAGACAAACTAGATTAACACCTTATGAAAAATTTACCAGACGATCATTTAATAAATCACCCATGGTTAATCGGCGGTTTTGCAATTGCAGTTGTTATAATGTTATTGTTAGATCTAGGCGTTTTCAATAAAAAAAGCCATACCATCTCCAACAAAGAAGCACTTTCGTGGACCATTGTCTGGATTGCCCTTTCTATGGTTTTTAGCGGTGTGGTTTACTGGGTACTTGATAAACCTTACGGTATTACTGATAATTTTGCCAAATATCAAGCGGCTTACTGGATAGAAAAAGCGTTATCGGTCGATAATCTTTTTGTGTTTATTTTGGTGTTCCGATTTTTTAAAATTCCTAAAGAATATCAGCATAAAGTGTTGTTTTGGGGGATTTTAGGAGCGTTGGTTTTTAGAGCAATCTTTATTTTTGCCGGAGTTGAATTGATTAAATTAACCTATGTCAATTTACCCTTTTTAGGGATTGATCCCGAAACCGGCGGTCCTCGTCAATTGAATGTGATTTTATTTGTTTTTGGAATCTTTTTAATCATTGCCGGAATCAAATCATGGTCATCAGATCACGATGAAGAAGACAGCGATATGTCTAAAAATTTAGGAGTCCGCATTGTTCATAAACTTTTTAAAGTAACAAAAAGTTTTGACGGCGATAAATTCTTCACTGTTCAGAACGGTGTAAAAATGGCAACTCCGTTATTTGTTGCATTAGCAGTAATTGAAATTACCGATTTGGTTTTTGCCGTAGATAGTATTCCTGCTATTTTTGCCATTGCTCCAGATGATCCGTTTATCTTATACACCTCTAACATATTTGCTATTTTAGGATTGCGTTCCATGTATTTCTTGTTAGCAAATTCAATGGATATGTTCTCTAAATTGCATTACGGGCTGGCACTTATATTAACCTTTATTGGTGTTAAAATGATTATCATGCCTTACTATCATTTCGATTCTTCGGTATCATTAAGCATTATCGGATCGGTATTGGCAATTTCGGTTATTTGGTCTTTAATTTCGAATAAGCAAAAACACCATAACACCAAAGCACGGTTTTAACTAACCAAAAGCTTCTATAAAAAAAGAGTCCGATAAATATCGGACTCTTTTTTATTTGAATATCTCGTTTAAAACCTTTGAAAGACGAAGTCCTCCTTTTTGCAATTGCTGTTCAACACGTTCTTTATTTAAGTACTGATAGCGGTATTTAAGATTTTCATCTTTAGTCACTTCACTGTAAATTTTATTTGAAACAGTATAAGAATCATAGATCCAGTTTTCTAAAGATCCGTCTTGCACCTCTTTGATTTCTTTTTTTGACAGTCTATTTAAAACATCAGCATATTCCGTATAGCTGTATTTTTCAAAATCGACCAGTTTAGAATCCCAAACGGTGTGTAAATTAGTTTTAGAACCAAACCATTCTACCGTTACTTTGTTTCCGCCTAAATCCTCTGCCCTTCCCACGTGTAAAGGTTGATGCGCATCACCAATGATGTGAATCAGAAAATAAAGATATTGTTGTTTTTTCTCTAACGGCAACTCTTTTTTATTAAGTTCCTCTATCAAAATTAAGGTTCGCTTGTATAAATTATCTTCGGATGAATGATCTAATTCCGTTAAAAAAGCATCATAAGACAAATCACCGGGAATATTCACATAATGCCAGGAATCGGCGAATTTCCAACTGGTATCTGATTTGATAAAATCGGGCCAATTTGCCCAGTAAGCCAATTTTTGATTTCCGATAATCTTTTTGATTTCCCTTTTTGCTTTACGAGATAAATTTTTCTCTGCAATTTCAGCTACTACCCGATGCCCTGTTGTTCCCCACGCCCAAATATTACTTGAAAACAATATGGCGAATGTTAACATGGCAACTTTAAAAATAGATTTCATTTGTATAGATTTTAAAATATTGTTTATTAAAAACAAAATCGACCGTTTAGATCGATTTCTGTTTATTGAAATAAAGCTTTTAGTTCGGTAGCTTCGCTTGGTTTCATTTTACCTGCCAACACAAGACTTAATTGTTTTCTTCTTAATGCGGCCTCGAATCTGCTTTTTTCTTCAGCTGTTTCAGGAATCACCGGAGCAATTTCTACCGGAGCCCCCATTTCATCAACAGCAACAAAAGTATAAATAGCTTCATTTGCTTTTTGACGGTTGCCCGATTCCCGGTCTTCGATCCAAACATCTAAAAAAATCTCCATAGAAGTTCTAAAAGTACGTGAAACCTTTGCTTCTATGGTAACAACGCTTCCCAAAGGAATACTTTTGTTAAAGGCAACGTTATTTACCGATGCAGTTACGCAAATTCTGCGTGAATGACGACGGGCAGTAATACTTGCAGCACGATCCATACGGGCCAGCAATTCACCGCCAAATAGATTATTTAAAGGATTTGTTTCTCCCGGCAAAACAATATCTGTAAGAATGGTAATAGATTCTTTAGGCGTTTTAGATTGCATATTAATTTTTTTACAAAAATAGATGAATTGCAGGTATAAAAAAAAGACCTTTCCAGGTCTTTTTCTAATTTTCGATATAAATCCAAGCGTCTTTGTTTACTTTTTCGTGTATTAAACGTAAATCTTTCTGGGCTTCTTCTTGCGTAGCGTAGCTGTTATAAACCACTTGTCGCATATTATGTTTAGATTTTGACAGGTATTTAGCGTTTGTATAACCTTTGGCTTTTAACTCATCTGTTAAAATCTGAGCTTTGGCTTCTGTTTTGAAAGCACCTGCTACAATATGGAAAGGTTTTGCAGATGTGGTAACATTTTCTGTTACTTCGGCTATTTTTTCTTTAACTATTTTTGGAGCTTCAATCACAAAGGTTGCCTGTTGCAATTTCTGCTCAATTTGATTTTGAACTTCTTTCTCAACGGCTATTTTTTTATCCTGATACACTTCATATTCCTGATATGTTGAAACAGAAGTGTATAAACCGATACCTCCGGCAATTACTGCTGCATAACGCATCCATTGTAAACGCGGTTTGCTTTTTTGAACGGCTGCAGGTAATTCAACAACTTTAGTTTCTTCTGTCTGCATGTCGTGTTGCAAGGCAGTTGCCATAACTGCAGTCAATCCAAAAGAAGACGTCAGATAATTGGTAGATCCCACCGGTTCAAACTGAATTTTTTGTTCTGCATTTAAAGAAAGTTCCCCTATGTTTTTCAAATAAACAGCTTGATTTTCCTTTAAATTATCATTCCATAAAGCAACTTGCTCCTGAATCACAGCTACTGCTTCATGAAATGTAATATGCTCTTCCAGTGCTATGTGATTCGCCAACAATCCATCGTTTTGCTTCAACAAACTGTTAAACAAAATGGTTTTTTTTGGCGGAATAAAAGTATTGGTCGTTGTATTATAACGTGCCGAAACGGCTTCTGTAATAAAAGCACCAAAACCCGGTACAGTTACACATTGGTAACGATACAATAATGCTGAAATGTGTTTCTCGATCATCATAAGGCAAAAATAATGAAACAATACAGTTTAAAGAAATTTATTCACAAATGTTATCAACAATTTTTAACCATTGTTAACATTTTTCTGAATTGTTAGGTTGAATAGTTTTTCAAATGTAAAAAATGATTTATATTTATAAAAGAATGATAATCAAAAAAGTAAATGAATCATCAAACTTTAACATCTTACCTGAAATTATTGGCTTGTGACGGAATAGGTGTTTTAAATGCCCGCAAATTACTTGATGTCTTTAAAGATGTAAATGCCATCTTTAATTCAGGCAACCAGAAAATATTTGAAGAATTTTCTGTTTCTAAAACCATTCAGAAAGCGATTTTAGATTTCGATAAAGATAAAATTGTTGCTACCGAACTACAATTTATTCAAGATAACGATATACAGTGGGTGGGCATTTTAGATAACGCTTATCCAAAACTTTTAAAAGAATGTACCGATGCACCTATTCTACTTTTCTACAAAGGAAATTTAGAACTTTTAAACAACAATTGTTTAGCAGTGGTGGGTACGCGAAAAATTTCTTCCTACGGAAAAGATACTGTTACCGGTTTAATGGATTTTTTGCAACAATATCAGCCGACAATTGTCAGCGGAATGGCTTATGGAGTTGATATTACGGTATATCACGAAGCTCGAAAATTGAATATACCAACAGTTGGTATAATGGGTACAAGCTTTAAGAAACTATATCCGGCAGCTCATAGAAATTTCTACAATGATTTGTTTGAAAACGGATTGGTACTTACCGAATACTCTGGGTTTAACACACTGGCTCCTGAATTATTTACTCGTAGAAACCGGATTATAGCAGGTTTGTGCAGCGCTACGATTGTGGTTGAAAGTGCCGAAACAGGCGGATCGTTGTCAACGGCTTATTTCGCTAACGATTACGCGCGTGAAGTGTATGCCGTTCCCGGAAAAATTACTGATCCTTACAGTAGAGGCTGTTTACGGTTGATACACGAAAACAGGGCCCAGATTTTATACGCTTTTGAGCATTTGGCTGCTGATTTAAATTGGAATTTATCAGAACTAAAGGAAAAAGCCGAAATTAAAAAAGAAATCAACCTAAATGATTTTTCATCATTACAGCAAACCATTTTAAAGAGCTTACAAAAACAACCCCTGCATATTGATGAATTAGCCGTACAAACCCATTTAGACATGTCGGTTTTAAATGCCGAGTTAATGATGTTGGAACTAAACGGAATTGTTATGGGCTTACCAGGAAAAATTTTTAAATTGAAAGATTAAAATATTTTAAACACAATAATTATTAGTATTCATAGTTATTTTAGATATAACATTATAAAATATTTATCTATGAAAACTTATTTAAAATTAATTGCATTTATTTCTGTTTTTTTACTTATTTCTTGCGAAAATGAAGATGACAAAACACAAATTCAACAAGAAGATTATTTTAATTTAAAAGTAGGAAACACTTGGGTTTATAAAAATTATACAAGAAAATCAAATCAAGAATTAGAGAATAACAATATTTTGGATTCTGTTATTATAACAGATAAATTTTCTTTTGAAAACAAAGAATTCTATGTAAGAGAAACTTTTAAGAAATATCTTACTATCCATCAAACATCTTTATATCAAACAGATTACCTTTATATAAATCAACATAATCACCTTATATCGTTAGCAGTACATCCAGAAGAAGAAAATACTCTGAAAGAGTATGTGCTCCACCCTGGGACAGATAAAGAATTAATTTTTGAAAATGAAATTATTATTGGATCGAACTCTTATGGCAAGCAGATCTATCAACTGGAAAATGAAAAGAATATTGAAATAGAAGGTAAAAGTTTTCTAAGCTCCCCATTTGTAGGTAGGCTACAACCAAATGACAAAATAACAAAGGAACTCGTTACAGAATACCATTATTCTAAAAATATTGGTTTAGTAAAAGAAATTGTTCCAACAGTTTCAGGAACAACTATATTTGAAAGACATTTGATTTCATACAAAAACTAATACAAAGAGACAAAAAGGGCAGTATCATAAATTGAAATAGCCCCTTTTTTACATATTTTCATAAAAACCACAGCTAATCAACTAATTAAAGAATACTTTATTTCCAAATCTAATAAGTAAAAGGGCAACTCAATAATACTCAAACTAAACGGAATTGTTATGGGCTCACCGGGGAAAATTTTTAAATTGCAATAAAAAAATCTGATGTATAAATATTTTGTGATACTGTTTTGTCTTTTGTCGTGCCAAAGTAAACAAGAAACTTCTGAAGACGATTTATTGAAAATGGTTTTAGATAATTATTATGATTTAAAGAAAAACAAGAATCAAAATTGTACTTATATTAGTGTAATACACAACTTTGAAAAAAACATTTATCATTTTGTGCTATCGGAAAATATTTGCGAAGAAAGTTTCGATGTTCCCTACAAAACGGCTATTTATAAAAAGAAGAACTTATATTTGACGGACTTTTTATTACCCTTTAACACCATTGAAGATTTTACAGATATTGTATTTACTCAAAAACCACCTGCGTTATTAGACTATGAAGTTATAAAGATGACACAGAATTCTGATGATAAAGAAGTCCATTATTATTATGATGTTCAAATAAATCCTTATAAAATATTAAAGATAATTCGGTTTAATTCTCAAGAAAGATTAGATACCTTGTTTATCGATGACAATTATAGAGAACCTCAAACAAAAGCTTTCTCAAATGTAACATTTAGTTTGAGAAATAATTTTGATACGTTAAAAATTGAATTGAAAAATGAACAAATTTACAGAAATGATAAAGTTGTAGATGATACTCATCACCTTAAATTTGAATACTTTACAAAATATATAAGAAATTCAGAAAGATTTAGTGTGAACAGTCCTTATGAGGGCATTATAAGTGAAAAGCAGTATCAGTATTTAGCGTGGGATTTTTTAGAGATTACTATTTTGTATAATGATCAAAGAAGTCAAATCTTCGAAGTGCCGTTACATAAAGTTAAGATTGGTCAAGAATTTTATGAGCTTATTAATAAAATGAATAATATAAAAGACAATGAGCTTTTTACTCTGACAAATAATAAAGAAAAGGTTTACAGATTGGTCCAAAAAAAGGCATATCCAAATTACACTTGGTCTATCTTATCACAAAAGATGATAGAAAAATATCCAAAGATTAAAACAAAAGTCAGACTTCAATTTATTATTGAAAAGGATGGAACTTTGTCTGATATTAAATTTATAGAAAAAGGAACTTTAAAAGCAAGTGAGGCAGACTATCTGATAAAAATCCTAAAAGAATCAGGCAAATGGAATCCTGCAAAACAAAATGATACCATTGTTAGAATGCAATTTATGTTACCATTAAAAATAAAACCGTAAATATCAGCAACACTCAACCCATCACTCCTTTCTTGTTTCATATTTTAGTTTTCGTAGAATGCGCATTACTTCTTTAAAAGAAGTATATAGAAAAGGAAAATCACCTTTTTTAAAAACTTCTTTATGTTCAATCAATAGGTCTTTTGCATTGTCAAAACCATGTAAATAGCACAGCATTAATGAATAGCACAGGTTTTGTAAGTCATTTTGCTCTGTTAGGGTTAATGTTTTATTGTTTTTTAGTTTATTTAAAACACTTGTGTAATAATTATAGAGATGAAATAAATGCCGTTTATCAATTTCGGGTATTTTAAAAATAATTTCAGATGAAATATGATAAGTCATCGAATCGCTGAAAACAATTTTTTGTATACTGAATGGAATGTATCTGTTATTTTTTCTAAATCCTAATTTTATATATTCGGTAATAATAAATTCATCATCGGTATAAGTTATGGAAACTTCGTCAAGTGCCGAGTAAAATATTTTAACCTGTTCGTTAATCAGTTCAATATCCACACGCGAAAGATACGTTTGTCCTTTCTTCATCTTTTCGATACCCGCCCAGCACACCGTAAAATACTCTTTAAAAACCTGATATTTCGGTTTCATATCAGAATGTTTTTCGGTCATAAACTGCAAAACACTGTCGATCGTGTATTTTAAATTAGTGACAGAAGCTTTGAGAATGCTTTCAACAACTTCAGAATTATCGATTTTCGGCAGAAGATATTCAGGATGCGAAATGCTGCCAATCCGAGAAAAAGAGGCGTTTTCATCAATCGTATAAATACGTTTTTTAAAATAACATTTCCCTTTTTTAGGAAAGATCGTTACCAAACCAACCACCATTCCATCGGTTAAGTTAGGAAACACCACATTTTCATATTGAATTTGCGGCGGATTTTCCAAATAAGCATTAATCAGGTTTTGAATGTGGCTGTCGTCATAAAAATCTACTCCGATAATCAGATTTTTTTCGTCTTCAATACCCACCAAAATAAACGATTGATTGTTGGGATTAGAATTTGACAACGAACAAACGTGCTTTAAAAATTTGGCTTTTCCTTCTAAACTATGTAAGTTTAGCTGCTGTTTCTTATCAAAGAAACTATTTTCGGTATAATGTGCTAACAAATTTTTTATTAAGAGCCGTTTATTTATCACAATGAAAGTTTTATCTTAAAATTATAAAAAGAAAATGATAATTCATACTTAAAACAAAAGTACGAAGATGTATTTTAACCATTTGTTAACAAGCTAAGCAAATAAATTTTAATCAATTTGTAATAAAATTAATACATACAGAAAACAAATAATGGAAGCAACAACAGCCACTACAGACATTCGTTCTATAAATGACAAAATAGAACGCGAAAGTGCATTTATTGATTTGCTTATTGCCGAAATGAACAAAGCAATTGTGGGTCAAAAACACATGATTGACCGTTTGCTGATTGGTTTGTTAGGGCAAGGGCATATTTTATTAGAAGGTGTGCCAGGGTTAGCTAAAACGTTAGCCATAAACACCCTTGCCAAAGCGGTACACGGATCGTTTAGCCGCATACAGTTTACACCTGATTTATTACCTGCCGATGTGGTGGGTACTATGATCTATAACGTAAAAGAAAACGATTTTAGTATAAAGAAAGGGCCTGTTTTTGCTAATTTTATTTTAGCAGATGAAATTAACCGTGCACCGGCAAAAGTACAATCGGCTTTATTAGAAGCCATGCAGGAGAAACAAGTAACTATTGGCGATACCACGCACCCGTTACAAAAACCGTTTTTGGTAATGGCCACTCAAAACCCTGTGGAACAAGAAGGAACCTATCCGTTACCTGAAGCACAGATGGACCGTTTTATGCTGAAAACAGTTATTGATTATCCAAAATTGGAAGAAGAACGTTTGGTAATCCGTCAAAATCTTGCCGGAACTACGCCAACAATCAATCCGGTGGTAAGTTTAGACCAGATTTTACGTGCACAACAAACCGTAAAAGAGGTGTATATGGATGAAAAAATCGAAAAATATATTTTAGACATCATCTTTGCCACCCGTTATCCGGAACAATTCAAATTAGAAAGTTTAAAACCTTACATCAGTTATGGTGCATCGCCTCGTGGATCGATCAACCTGGCAAATGCTGCAAAATGTTATGCGTTTATCCGTCGCCGTGGATATGTTATTCCGGAAGATGTACGTGCGGTGGTGTTAGATGTACTGAGACACAGAATTGGCATTACTTATGAAGCCGAGGCCGATAACATTACCAGCGTTGACATCATCAACAAAATAGTAAACGAAATCGAAGTGCCTTAATATAAGTCAAAAGTCGTAAAGTCATAACGTTTAACGGACAGACTTTCGATTTATAATCAAAAGTTTTAAAGTCATTCCTTTCGACTTTAAGACATTCGGCTTTAAGACTAATAATAATGGATACAAAAGAAATTTTACAAAAGGTTCGGAGAATCGAAATAAAAACCCGTCGTTTAAGCGATCATATTTTTTCGGGCGAATATCACACGTCGTTCAAAGGAAAAGGTATGTCGTTTTCCGAAGTACGCCAGTATCAATATGGCGATGATGTTCGTGCCATTGACTGGAATGTTACCGCGCGTTATAACGAGCCCTATATCAAGGTTTTCGAAGAAGAACGTGAGTTAACCCTGATGTTGATGGTTGATATAAGCGGCTCGCAGGATTTTGGTTCAAGCAACGATTTTAAACGGGATATTGTAACCGAAATTGCCGCAACTCTGGCTTTTTCGGCAACTACAAACAATGATAAAATTGGTTTGATATTGTTTTCAGACCAAATCGAATTGTTTATTCCGCCCAAAAAAGGAAAATCGCATATTTTAAGAATCATTCGCGAATTGATCAATTTTCAGCCAAAAAGCAATCAAACCAATATTGGACAGGCGTTTGAATATCTTTCTAAAGTAATGAAGAAAAAAGCCATTGTTTTTGTTTTGTCTGATTTTATGACCAAAGATTACGACCGCATTTTACGCATTGCCGCCAAACGCCACGATGTTACCGGGATTAAAGTATTTGACAAACGCGAACAAGATTTAACCAATATTGGCTATGTGTTAACGCAAGATGCCGAAACAGGCGAAGCACTGTACGTAAACACCAGCGATGCCAATGTACGCAAGGCATACAGCGAATATTATAACGATTTAGACGAATATTTCACAAAGACATTTACCCGTAGCGGTGCCGGAATCATAAAAACAGAGACCAGTGAAAGCTACGTAAAAAAACTGTTGGCTTATTTTAAAGCACGATAAATATGAACAAAATAGTAGTTGCGTTATTTTTAAATTTTATTGCTTTTGCAGGCTTTGCACAAGTAACATCTAACGTAGATTCTACCCAGATAAAAATTGGTTCTGCATTTAACTTAACCATTAAGGCAACGGCTGATGAAGGCAGCAAAGTTGTTTTTCCCAATCAAAAAGGCATAGGCCCGTTTGAAGTGCTGGAACAATCTAAAGTGGATACGGTGTTAGCTGATAAAAAAATGCAGCTGACGCAAAAATATCTACTGACTCAGTTTGATGCGGGCGATTACACCTTACCGCGTTTATCGGTTTATATCGATGGGAAAAATCATCAGACCGATTTGTTTAACATCAAAGTAACCGATGTAACTGTTGATACATTAAAACAACCAATGTACGACATTAAAGCACAAGTGGGCGGCGAAACCGATACCGATAAATTATGGAGCTATCTGGTTGCCATTGTTCTTTGCATTCTTGCTGGAATTGCAGCTTATTTTGTCATAAAACGCATACAAAATAAGAATTTAACCGAGGAAGATCTGTATAAAACTCCCTTAGAAAAAGTAACCAAAAAGTTACAGCTATTAGATTCTAAACGATTGGTGCTAAACGGCGACGTAAAATCGTATTATTCTGAAATGACCGATGTTATCAGAGATTATATCGAAGAAGTTTTTGAAATTCCTGCTAAAGAATCAACTACATCAGAATTGATTCAGCATTTGTTTCAAACCATCAAGTCAAAAAAGATACAACTATCAAAAGAAACGGTTAACGATTTAAAACGCGTGTTACAAACCGCCGATTTGGTAAAATTTGCAAAATCGGAACCAATGATGAATGAAATTGAACAAGACCGCAAAATATCCGAAGTTGTTTCAGTTTCTATTGATAAAGCCATTCCGCGTTTTTCAGAAGAACAATCGGAAAGAGTTAAACTGCGCGAACGCCGCTTTAAAAAACGCAAACAAATGCGTTTGTGGATACCAATTGGTGTAACATCTTTTTTACTTTTGGTAACCGGAATTGTATACATTGTTCAGGCAGTTCGTTCGGGATATGAATGGAGTATTTTTGCATCGAACAAAAGTTTGTATGAACGCGAATGGGTAACATCTGACTACGGTTTTCCGGCAGTTATTGTAAGCACACCCGAAGCCTTAACACGTGTGCAAATGCCAGAGTCCGACAAAGAAAAGCAACAGTCGCAAAGCAGTGTTTTTGCCTATTCTAACCTAAAAACACAATTAATCGTTGCAGTGGGCACAACGGCTATGCAAACCAACGATTCTATAAATTTAGATCAAATACTGAAATACAAACTGGATATGGTTGCTAAACAGTACGGTGCAAAAGATGTTACCTACAATGCCGAAGAATTTACCCAAAACGGCGTTCGTGGAATTAGAGGAACAGGAACACTGGTAGCACAGAACTTTATATCGGGCGAAGCTGTTAAAATGCAGTACGACATGTACGTTTTTGTACAGCAAAACGGCATTCAGGAAGTAAGTATCTTGTATAAAGAAGGTGATGAATACGGAGCCAAGATCGATCAGCGAATTATTGAATCCATTCAATTAAATGTAGTAAACTCAAATGAATAATATCACTTTTTTAAATCCGAACTTTTTCTGGTTGCTTTTACTTTTATTGCCTTTAGGGTGGTATTGGTACATCAACCGAAAAAACGAAAAAGTTCCGGTAAAAATCAGCACTGTACAAGGGTTTAAAAACAAAAGCACCCTGCTTACAAAGTTATATCCGCTGCTTTTTGTGTTGCGCGCTGTTGCCTTTACAGCATTGATTATAGCATTGGCACGCCCACAAACAATTGACAAAAGCACAAAATCTAAGATAACAAACGGTGTTGATATTGTTTTAGCAACCGATGTTTCGGGTTCGATGCTTTCACGCGATTTAAAACCCAACCGTTTAGAAGCTTTGAAAAAAGTGGCTGCCGATTTTATCAAAGAACGGGTTGACGACCGCTTGGGAATTGTGGTTTATGCTGCCGAGGCTTACACCAAAGCACCGGTTACAAGCGATAAAAACATGCTTTTAAACCAGTTGGCAGATATTAAGTACGATAGAATCATTCAAGACGGAACAGGAATCGGCGTGGGCTTGGCAACAGCGGTTAACCGCCTAAAAGACAGCAAAGCAAAGAGCAAAGTGGTTATTTTAATGACCGATGGGGTAAACAATTCCGGATTAATTGATCCGCAAATGGCTGCCGATATTGCTAAAGAGTTTAAAATAAAAGTATATACTATTGGTATTGGAACCAACGGAATGGCCGAAACTCCGGTTTCAATCAAACCAAACGGCGAATTGGAATACAAGCGAATGAAGGTTGAAATTGATGAAAATCTGATGAAAAGCATCGCTCAAAAAACCGGAGGAAAATATTTCCGTGCTACCGATACCAAGCGTTTAGAGAATATTTATGATGAAATCAATCAGTTAGAAAAAACAAAAATCGACGAACAAAAGTTCGTTCAACGTACCGAATTATTCCGTCCGTTAGCACTTTTAGCATTGATTTTATTATTGATTGAGTTTATTTCAAGAAAAACATTATTTAAAGGATTTGTTTAAAATGTGGGGATTAGATACACCTTTTTATTTCTATTTGTTGCTGTTAATTCCAATATTAATAGCCGTTTACCTGTGGAATACCGTTTGGAAAAAAAAGAAAATCGCTGAGTTTGGTTCTGGTAATTATCTAAAGCGTTTAGCTCCCGAAGCCTCAACAACAAGCAAACCTTTAATTAAAATGATATTATTGGCGGCAACCATTTTTGCATTGATAATTGCCATGGTAAACCCGAAATTCGGAACACGGATAGAAACCGTAAAACGCCAAGGTGTTGATATCGTTTTTGCCATCGATGTTTCTAAAAGTATGCTGGCAGAAGATATTGCACCGTCGCGTTTGGGAAAAACCAAACAACTGGCATCGCAAATCATCAATAATTTGGCATCAGACCGCATCGGGATTGTAGGTTATGCCGGATCAGCATTTCCAATGTTGCCCATTACGACCGATTACAGCATGGCAAAAATGTATATTCAGGATATGCATACCGATATGGTTTCGAGCATGGGGACGGCTTTGCGTGAAGCGATTGAAGTGGGCAGCAATTATTTCGACGATCCTAAAACCAGCAAAGTAATGATTCTGATTTCTGACGGAGAAGATCACGGCGAAGGAATTAACGAAGCTATTGCAATGGCTGAGGACAAAGGCATCAAAATTATTACTATTGGTGTGGGAACGCCCGAAGGTGGTCAAATTCCGATCAAGCAAAACGGCAGAACCATCGATTATAAAAAAGATGTTGACGGATCAACAGTTGTTACCAAATTAAACGATGCCACGTTAAAAGAAATTGCAGAAAAAACCGGTGGTGTTTTTATGTACGGTAGCAAAACCGATGAAGTACTGCAATTGGTAGACCAAACATTGCAAAAAATTGAAAAAACCGATTTTGAATCACAACAAATTGCCGATTTTCAGTCGCAGTTTCAATGGTTTATTGGCTTGGCATTGTTGCTATTAATTATTGATAGCTTGGTATTGGAACGACGTACAGCCTGGATGAAAAAAATAAATTTATTTAACGAGAAATAATATGAAACACTTTTGGTACATAGCCCTATTACAAATAGTTCTACTGAATGCTGTTCAGGCACAATCGTATAAATCGCAGTTAGCAGACGGTAACCAGAGTTTTGGTGTAAAAAACTATACCAAAGCAGAGCAAACGTATCGTAAAGCATCGGCAAAAGAAAAACAAAATACGGCGGCGAATTACAACAAAGCCAACAGCATTTACAGAATTCAGTCGATGAACGAAGCCGTTTCATCATATCAAACTGCATTAAAATCAGCAAAAACAAAAGAAGAAAAACATCAGATATTTCATAATATGGGCAATGCCTTTATGAAACTGAAAGATTACGGAAATGCCGTAGAAGCCTATAAAAATGCGCTACGAAATAATCCGAATGACGAACAAACACGTTACAATTACGCATTAGCGAAGAAAATGCAGAAAGAAAACCCTGATCAGAATAAAGATAATAAAGACAACAAACAAAATCAGGATCAAAACAAAGACAAAAAAGATCAGGACAAAGATCAAAAAGACGATAAAGGCGATCAGGATAAAAAAGATCAGAAAGATCAGCAAAACAAAGACGGACAAGACGACAAGGAAAAACAACAACCGAAACCAAATCCGCAACAACAAAAACAAGAGCAATCCAGACAACAAATGGAAAACATGCTGAAAGCTATAGACAACCACGAACAAGGCGTGCGTGAACGTATTCAGGGTCGCGAACAAAAAGGACAACCGGTTACATCTCCAACACAAAAAGATTGGTAAAAACTATGTACACAAAATATTTTACATACACGTTTTTAGCTTTTTTTACAAGCATTGCTACTTGGGCACAGTTCCAGTTAAAAACCCAGGTAAGCAGTCAGTCTATGGGAATTAATCAGGTTCTTGAAGTACGTTTTGTAATGACCGGAGATGCCGATGATTTTAAACGTCCTGCTTTTGAAAACTTTGAGGTTGTTGGCGGACCAATGCAATCAATAAGCCACAGTTGGGTAAACGGCAAAACCAGTATGGAAAAAAGTGTTTCGTTTTTTGTTCAGCCAAAAAAGAAAGGAACGTTAACCATTGGTTCGGCTTCGGTTGTATTTGAAGACAAAGTATATAAATCACAACCTGTAACCATTCAGGTTGGTGATGCCGTGCAGGAACAACCTCGCCAACAACAACGACGCAGAGATCCTTTTTCGATCTTTGATGAAATGGAAGAAGAATTTTTCCGTCGTCAACGTCAGCAACATCCACAACTTCCAAAAAACATGGGCGAAGGTATTCATTTGGTCGCAAAGGTTTCAAAAAGCAGCGTCTATGTCAACGAACCAATAACTATTGAATACGGATTATACGTAAGCGATCGGGCAGGTTTTAATACAATGAACGTAAAGCAAATGCCTAAATATGAGAACTTCTGGAATCACATGATTGAAGAAAAACAAATGCAGGTAACTCGTGCAGAACTAAACGGCAAAAGTTACAGGTATCTTCCATTACAAAAAGCGGTATTATTGCCTCAAAAAGACGGTACATTGAGAATTGATCCATTGGAAATCGAATTAGAAGAACAATACTTCACCGGCAATGTGGATGTTTTTGGAGCACCCGAATTGGGTCTTCGTAAAAAAACATATTCATCGGGTGCAAAAACCATTCTGGTAAAACCATTACCGTTAGACAAACAACCTGAGAGATATACCGGAGCTGTAGGCTCTTTTAACTTTAAAGTGCAGGCAAACAAAACGTCGTTAAAAGCCAACGAACCTTTAGAGTTAACCGTAACTGTTCAGGGAAAAGGTAATTTAGATTTGTTGACTTTACCAAAACCTGTAGCACCAAACGCTTTAGAATTGTACGATCCTGAAAAGATAAACAAGGTATCAAAAAGTATTTCGGCAGGAATGGAAGGTACAAAAACCGAAAAATATGTCATTGTGCCGCAATACAAAGGTACATATACCATTGAACCGCTGACTTTTTCGTATTTTGATACCGCTTCCAAAAGTTATAAAACCATTACATCCGATTCATTAACCATTGAAGTAACCGAAGGACCTGAATTACCTACCAACACTCCGGCGAACACAAAAGCCGAAGTAGTAAGCAAACAAGAAATGCAGCCTTTAAACGGCTCTATAGAATGGTTTAACGGTAAGTTCATCACGCAAAGCAAATCGTTTTATGCGTGGTGGTTAGCACCTTTATTGCTTTTGCCTATTGTTTTCATGGCTAAAAACGTTTCCGATAAAAAAGCAGGCGACATTACCGGAAACAAATTAAAGACGAGCAACAAATTGGCTAAGAAATATCTGTCTGAAGCAAAAAAACAAATCGGAAACAAAGAAGCATTTTACGAAGCTTTAGAACGCTGTTTGCACAATTATCTGAAAGCCCGGTTAAAGATAGAAACATCAGAACTAAGCAACGACACCATTACCAAATTATTGTCAGATAACGGAATCAATCAAGAGGATATTTCTACCTTTTTATCAATAAAAACCACTTGCGAAATGGCTCGATATGCACAAATGGACATTCAAACCATGCAGAACGATTACGATTTGGCAGTGCAGTTAATCAGTTCAATCGACAAACAAATTAAAAAGTAAAATGAAACAACTGTTGGTATTTTTCTTAAGTTTTTGCTTTTCTTATGCGGTATCGGCACAAGAAAACAACGAGGTACTTTTTAACAAAGGAATGGACGCTTTTAATCAGAAAGATTATGCTACATCGGTTAAAATATTTAATGATTTGGTTAAAATAGATTCGCTAAATTCGGTGTTGCATTACAATTTGGGTACCGCCTATCTGCACATGCAAAATACCGGATTAAGCATTTACCATTTAGAAAAATCGCTGAAATTACAACCAGGCTATGAACCGGCACGCATTAACCTGAATTTTGCCGAAAAACTAAAAACCAAAGTTACCAAAGGCAATTTGCCCATACCGCAACAACAAATGCTGTATAGCGTATTCAATTTTTTAAAGCCTAATTCATGGGCATACCTTGCAATTGGAAGTATGGTATTAAGCGTTTTAGTATTAATCGGTTATAGGTTCAGTCAAAATGCAACTGCCAAAAAACTACTTTTTGCAACAAGCATTTTTCTATTGATTGTAAGTATCGGCAGCTATTTCATATCTGAAAATCAATCAGGTTATCTGTTGTCAAATCATTATGTTATTATAAAAGACACAGATGTTGTGTTGATGCAAGAACCCAGAACGGTATCAAAAATTACTTCAACTTTAACCGAAGGCGACAAAGCTTTTATCAAAGAAGAAACCAATCAATGGGTTAAAATTCAGTTGCAAAACGATACCATCGGATGGGTAGAAAAAAACAACGTATTGATGTATTAGCATTTGGTAAGACGACGGTCTTGCCATTTTTTTTGTAACTTTATCAAAAGATTTATCATGATTTCAGATACTCCGAATACTATATTAGAAACTCTTGAATGTTCCTTTTTTAAATGGCGTGATTTTACGTTGACCGACCGCATTGCGGTTTTGCAGAATATCAAAAAACGTTTGCTTGAAAAAAAGTACGATTATGCACACGCCATCACCACCGATATGAACAAACCCATTCAGCAAGCTATTGCCGAAGTTGAAAAATGTGCCTATTTGTGTGATTACTATATAGAAAACGCACCACATTTTTTAAAAAATCAGGAAGTAAAAACCGGATGGAGCAAGAGCTATATCACTTTTCGTCCGTTGGGAGTGTTGTTAGGTGTAATGCCCTGGAATTTTCCGTTTTGGCAAGTTTTTCGTTTTGTAGTTCCAAGTTTGTTGACAGGAAATGTATTTGCAGTAAAACACGCCAGTAACGTGCTTTTAAGTGCCAAAGCTTTGGAAGATGTTTTTAATAGTGATACCATTGATTTTCCGGTTTACAAAAATCTTTCTATAAAAAGTAGTGAAGTAGCCAATGTGATTTCTAATCCAATTATTAAGGCCGTTTCATTAACAGGAAGTGAAAATGCGGGAAGATCGGTTGCCGAAACTGCCGGGAGGCATCTGAAAAAATGCGTATTGGAATTAGGCGGAAGCAATACGTTTATCGTTTTAAATGATGCCGATCTGGAATATGCTGCTACAAAAGCGGTGAGTGCCCGTATGCAAAACGCCGGTCAAAGCTGTATTGCCGGAAAGCGGTTCTTGATACAGGAAGATGTTTATGAGCAATTTGTTGACTTATTTAAACAGAAATTAGACACTTTAATTATCGGAGATAAATACGACGAAAAAGTAACATTTGGTGCAATGGCACGCGAGGATTTGGCTGTTGAATTAGAAAAACAACTGTTAGACAGCGTGGCAATGGGAGCAAAAATTATTGCCGGTGGCAAACGCAACGATGCTTTTTTTGAACCCACTTTAGTTACCAATGTTACGGTGGATATGCCTGTTTTTAAAGAAGAAACATTTGGACCTTTAGCTGCAATGATTCCTTTTAAAACGATAGAAAATGCTGTTGAATTAAGTAATTCTTCGAATTTTGGATTGGGAGCCAGTATCTTTACTTCCCAACCGGAGCAACTTAATGATTATTTACATTTGTTTGATGAAGGGGCTTTGTTCATTAACGAAATGGTAGTTTCAGATCCCCATTTACCTTTTGGAGGCATTAAAAATTCAGGCTACGGACGAGAATTATCTCATTTTGCCTTGTACGAATTTGCCAATATTCAAACAGTGGTTGTGAAATAGTTTCTTAAAACAATTCTGATAAGATTTCTATCGATTTTACAGGTTTAAAACCTACAATATGTGTTTCAAAATACAAAAGCAATAATTTTAATAAGGTCTTACGCTCGGTATTTGTTAAATGAATTCTTTTTTCGGTCAATGACAATTTAAACACTTTTCGGAATAAATCTGTTTCGTCTTCATTAAAACAATTTGGAGTGTATTGCATGGTAAAACTACCCTCGTTCGGATTGAAATATAAAGAATCTTTGTCTGAATCGTCGGGATAAAATCCTAAATATTTGGTAATCTTCAACAAGAACCACAAGTGAAAATCTGCATAAAATTCATGTTCATCAAACCAAATCAAGGTGGTTTTTAAAAACAAAAAAAATTCGTTATTCGGCTGTTCTTCTTTAACGGCATGGCTTAATATTTCAGCCAGAAAAATACTCACGCTGTTTTTGTAAAACTGTAAAGAAATGGTTCTATAGGGATACATTAGTTTTAATTCGTTGATATATTCTAACGAACCTTTATTTTTATGGACGGCGTCGATAAACAAAAGGTTCAACGGCTGAAAATAAGCACTGTTTAAACTTTTGTTTTTAGCTGAAAATGCATTGCGAATAAAATAGGTCTTTAAACCAAAATCTTGTGTAAAACACCTTACTACCAGGCTTTTTTCCTGATAACGTAGTGCACTTAAAACAACAGTTTCGGTTTTAACCTGCATTATCTGATAATCATTACTTTTTTAACGGCATCTAACGTGCCATCTTGTGAGCTGATAAAGATCATGTAAACGCCCGAAGGAACTTTTGACCCGGAGAAACTCAAGGTATTCCAAGTAACTGTACCACCTAATGATTTGGTTTCGTATACCAGATTTCCTGCAACATCGGTTATTTTTACAGTCGCATCAGCAACCAAACCGCTTACTTTAACATCGCCCGTAAATCCTGGCCTAACCGGATTTGGATACACTTTGATATCATCTAAATCTGTCGCCGGTGTGGTTGCATAATTTTTAAACGATACCACACCCGAACGTGTTACAAAAAACACTTCGCCTGTTGTTCCATTAATAGTAATTGCAATGACATCATTACTTGGAAGCGGAGAATTTGTAGTGGTAAAATTATAAAGTGTTTCGTTTTTATCTGAAATCAAAAACACGCCTGAATCTGCAACAGATACCCATTTGTTGTTAGATCCGTCAACGGTAATGTTTGAAATATCCTGTTCAAAAAACAATTCCTGATTTAATCCTTCATCAACAATTACAATATTGGTTGGTGTAAGTTGAGAACTTGTTAGAAATTGATCTACATTTCTAATAATCCGCAAGCCCTTTAAAGTACCTATCCACAATTCATTTTTATAATCTAATGCAACTGTTTTTACATTATTATTTGGCAAATTATCACTTGTCGTAATCTGCATTGCCTTATTTTTAGTTTCGTTATATGCAAACAATCCATTGGCATAACTACCGAACCATTTGGTGTTGTTTTTATCGACAACCGGCATTAAAAATTTATCACCATTAATAACATTTGTAGAATGTTGGGTAAACTGATTGTTTTTATCAATCGAAACTAAATGCGAATTTTGAGTTGTGGCTGTATTCGTCATCCATCCGGTACCATTTTTATCAAATGCGACACCGTACACGCGTGTATCACCTTCAATAACAGCATTTAATTCATCGGTATTGGCAGCGTTATAAACTGTTAATTCATTTTTATTCACATCCCAAACTCCCAAACCATCATGAAAAGAACTGATATATGCCAGATTAGGCTGTTGCGGATTAAAACTGATATTTACCGTTGATTTAAATTGATTTAACTGGTTAAAAGAAATGTGTTGCCACGTTTGCATATTTTTAAAGTTACTGATACCGTATTGCGTTAATCCATTAGGTTCATAAGGATTCATAACCGGACCGTATCCACCAAAGGTAAACCATAAATCGTTGTTATTCATTGTCACGGCCGAAACATTATTACTTAAAGGACCACCGGGAGAAATACTCACAATATTATCTTTATTTTCTAAAGAAACTTTTACCCCCCCGTTTGTTCTTGATGCGATATAGTAATCTCCATTGGTATAAGTTGCGTCATTTACCCCTCCGTTCTCATTTAAGCCATAAACAAATTCATTGTAAACCGATAAATCAGAGCCCCGTAAACGGGCAGCCTCGTGGGTAACTTCTATTAGCACATCGCCCGAAACGTTAAATTTTAAAAATCCTCCCCAAACGTCACTTACCTGATCAATTTGATTGGTTGCAGAAATGGTGTTTAACGACAAATCTTCTTTAACGCCGATTAATTTATCTGAAAAAGTCGTTAATTCTATCCAATTGTTAAAATCAATCACCTGCCAGTTGTTATAATCTATTAAGTTTGCGTTTAGAGAAGCTTTCTTAACACCTTCATTTTCAACAGCAGCGTATAACTGATTGTTAAAAACAGTAATGCTTTTTACATTGACCATTTCACCATCTACACCTATATAATAACTATCGCCAAAATGGTTGTCGTTTAAGCGAACTGCCGTAATCCCATAGCCTGTTGCCAAATAAGCATATCCGCCCTGAACAATGATTTTATTAATTATTTTTTGGTTATCGGGGATATTCGTCTTCGAAAAAATATCGTTTAAATGGTATATTTTATCAGCAGCCAAATCAATAATTGCTACTTTACCATTGGTGCTTCCTGCAATTAGTTTTTTATAATCTTCGGCATACGCAAGGGTATTGATGCCATTAATTTTTAACCCATTTATGGTATTAAAAATTTCTGTTTCAAACGAATACTGATTATAGGCAAAAACCGCATTATCAGTAGCTATATAAATATTTTGATTGTCTTGCGCCACTGCTTTTGTTTCCTGATAGGAATAGTAACCTTTCCACAACTGACTGCTTTGAGCCATTGAAACAACCGATATTAAAAAGAAAAATAGCTGATAATAAAACTTCATAGGTACTTAATTTCAAATATTGAAACGATTTTTTTATAAAAATAGTATAATTTGGGATAAGTATTACATGTGAAATAAAAAAAGTCGTTCTATAAAAAACGACTTTTAATTTTTAAAAAATTTGGGATTATCCCAAAGCTTGTTCAATATCGGCAATTAAATCTTCTATGTCTTCTACACCAACGCTTAAACGTACCATATCATCGGCTACACCGATTTCGGCACGTTTTTCTGCCGGGATTGATGCGTGTGTCATCAATGCCGGGTGATTTGCCAACGATTCCACTCCGCCCAAAGATTCTGCCAATGTAAACACTTTTAATTTTTCTAAAAACATTATGGCATCAGCCTTTGCACCTGATTTAAAAGTAAACGAAACCATTCCGCCAAAACCTTTCGGCATTTGTTTTCTTGCCAAATCGTGTTGCGGATGAGAAGTTAACCCCGGGTACAACACTTTATCAATTAACGGATGCTGTTCTAAATATTCGGCTACTTTTTGTCCGTTAAAACAATGACGTTCCACACGCAAATGCAAGGTTTTAATTCCGCGTAAAACCAAAAAACTTTCTTGCGGTCCTAAAGTGGCACCAGTCGCAAATTGTGTAAAATGCAATTGTTTGCCCAATTCTTCGTCTTTAATAATCAAAGCGCCGGCAATTACATCTGAATGCCCTCCTAAATATTTGGTTGCAGAGTGCATCACAATATCCGCACCTAAATCTAACGGTTTTTGCAAATAGGGCGTTGCAAAGGTATTGTCAACGGCAAATAATAAGTTATGCTTTTTTGTGATGTTGGCAATTGCTTCAATATCTGCCAGTTTCATTAACGGATTTGTAGGCGTTTCAATCCAGACCAATTTTGTATTTGAATTGATTTTTGATTCAAACAGCTCTAAATTGTTCATATCGATAAAATGAAACTTAATTCCTAAATCTTGATAAAAACGAGTAAACAGTCTGTATGTTCCACCATATAAATCGTCCATTGCAATTACCTCATCGTTCGGTTTCAACAAACGCATTACACAGTCAATGGCTGCCAAACCCGATGAAAATGCCAAACCGCGCGTTCCGTTTTCAATGCTTTCTAAAGCGTGTTCTAAAGCCGTACGTGTTGGGTTGTCGGCACGGCTGTATTCATACCCCGTATGAACACCCGGACTGGTTTGTGCAAAGGTCGATGTGTGGTAAACAGGTGGCATTACGGCTCCGGTACTTGGATCGTGGTGCTGCCCGCCGTGTATTACTTTTGTATTGAATTTCATAATTAGATACTTTAAAAAAACTAAACAAATATACCATTTAAAACCGACTAAAATTTATAGATTTGTTTTAAAAAGAAGAATTGTTTTAGAATGAAAAAAATTTTACTATTCATTTGCTTGTCAGCAAGTCTTATCAGCTGTAAAAAGGAAATTCCGTTAGAATTCACAACAAAAACATACAATTTTAAGTCTGAAACCGACTGTACCGTTGGAAATTGTACATATGTGCATTTTGAAATCCCTGTGGCATCGGGCAATAATGCCATCGCAACACCTATTAATAAACGTGTTTTTGATTTTGTTGAAAGTGTGATGTCTTTTGAAGATGAAAACAAAACAGCTTCGTATGATACATTGGCATTAAATTTTATTGATCATTTTAATGAAATGAACCGAACGTATCCCGATAATGCCATTGCCTGGGAAGCTAATTTTAAAACAGAACACAAGGGTTTATCAACCAAGGTCTATCAAGTTCTATGGGATTATTACATTTTTTCGGGCGGAGCACACGGTTTTCAAGCTACTAAAGTTTTTCTGTTTGATACCACTACCGGGAAAACCATTCCCACAAAAGATTTGTTCATCAATTACGAAGGATTTAAAGATTTTGCCGAGAGCGAATTTAAAAAACAATTAAATATTACAGGCGATTTAAACACTGCAGGGTTTACCTTTGAAAAAAATGCGTTTAAATTACCCGATAATTTTTATGAATCAACCAATGAATGGATTTTACATTACAATCCGTACGAAATTGCACCTTATGTTCAAGGAGCAACTGTTATAAAATTACCTAAAGAAAAGGTCACGCGTTTTTTAAATCCCATTTATTTTAAAAACTAATTATTTTGAGCGTTTACAAAAATCTGTTTAAAACCACGTTAATCTACGGAATAGCCACTGTTGTTCCTAAAATGATCGGGTTCATTATGGCTCCATATCACATGGATTGGTTGCCTACTAATGCCTATGCCGATTATACTCTTATTTTTTCGTGGTTGATGTTTTTCAACGTGGTGCTTTCGTTTGGAATGGAAACAGCCTTTTTTCGTTTTTATAACAAATATGAAAACCAGAAAGAAGTCATCAACAATACCATTTTATTTTTAATAGCTGTTTCGGTGGTGTTTTTAACAGGTGTTTATCTTTTTAAAGACTATATCGATGCTTATTTTGGAATTCCATCAATCATTGTCGATTTTCTTATTTGGATTTTAGTACTTGATGCCCTGGCTGTTATTCCTTTTGCCATATTAAGGGCACAGCAACGACCTATAAAGTACAGTATCATTAAAATTATAAATGTATTTTTAAATGCCGGCTTAACTGTTGTTTTTCTCTATTTAATTCCACAATATCTGCAAAAACACCCCACCGGTTTTTTACAGAATTATTTTATTCGCGATTTTCAGGTAGGTTATTTATTCGTTGCAAATTTAATCGCAAGCTTAGCCACTCTTTTATTGCTTTCAAAATATTATTTTCAACTAAAATGGTCTTTTAACAAAAAACTGCTCCGTGAAATGCTTGTTTATAGCTTTCCTGTAATGATTGGCGGACTGGCATTTGTGGTCAACGAGACATTTGACAAGGTTTTTTTAAGATGGTTGCTTCCCGATGATTATAAAGATTTGGGATTGGCAAGTTATGGCGCTCTTTATAAAATAGGCGTTTTTATGGTATTGTTCCGTATGGCGTATTCTTTGGGTATTGAACCGTTTTTCTTTAGTTATGCCAAGAATGATGACGCCCCGGTAAAATACGCAACAATAACCAAATATTTCGTTATTTTTGGAAGTGCGGCAATGCTTATAATTGTTGTTTTTGCCGATATTATCAAGAAATTTTATATCCGCGAAGAAGAATACTGGCATGCTATGGAAGTTGTGCCTTACATTATTTTAGCCAACCTGATGCTGGGTATTTACACTAATTTATCTGTCTGGTACAAGTTACAGGACAAAACCAAAATCGGAGCTTATATTTCCGTTTTCGGTGCAGTTGTAACATTGATTCTGAATTACATTCTCATCCCAAAAATTGGCTTGATCGGTGCAGCAGTTACTACATTAACCGCCTATGCCGTGATGATGTTGATTTCATATGTTTTAGGACAAAAATCGTATCCCATTCCTTATGATAAAAAAGCTATTTCTTTATATTTAGGAACCGCTACTGCATTATCTTTTGGCTACTTTTATAATTTCAGAGAAAATTATTTTATCGGAATATCATTCCTTCTTATATTCGTGGGATTGATTTATTACAACGAAAAAGTAATGATTCAACGCATAATTAAATCCGTTTTAAAAAGATGAAATGCCCGTTATCGAATTTATCAAATCAATTTATAGGGTCTTACATCCCTTTTGGTTATTAAAAAACAAATAAAAAATAACAGATGAAAATAAACATTATCAACAAATCACAACACGCCTTGCCAAGCTATGAAACCATTGCTTCTGCCGGGATGGATTTACGTGCAAACTTATCACAACCCATTGTTATAGAACCTATGGAACGCGCCTTAATTCCAACGGGTTTGTTTATGGAATTACCAATAGGTTACGAAGCACAAGTGCGTCCACGCAGCGGTTTGGCATTAAAAAAAGGAATTACCTGTTTAAATTCACCCGGAACCATCGATGCAGATTATCGTGGAGAAATTGGCGTGATTCTTGCAAACCTTTCTAACGAAACATTTGTAGTAGAAAATGGCGAACGCATTGCCCAAATGGTCATTGCAAAGCATGAACGTGCCGAATGGACGGAAGTGGAAGAGCTTTCTACAACAGAACGCGGTGCAGGTGGATTTGGAAGTACTGGAGTGAAGTAAAACGCTTTTATCCCACAAGGTTTTAAAAACCTTGTGGGATTGATTTGGAGATAATATAAATACCTACAAGGTCTGACAGACCTTGTAGGTCTCTTAATAAAAACCACTAATATTTTAGTATGAAAAAAACATTTTTTACTTTTTTAATGTTTCTGTGTGCAAATCTAATTTTTGCACAAAATAAAACGGCTGCCGAAGAAATAGTTAATAAGGGTATTTACCTTCACGATGAAGGAAAATATAACGAAGCTTTAGCAAAATACGAGGAAGCTTTGAATATAGATAAAAACAACATTATAGCTCTTTCGGAAAAAGCAATGACATTGGATGCTTTAAAGAAATACGACGAAGCTATAGAAGTTTGTAAGCTTGTTTTAAAATTATATCCGAAAGAAAGTAACGGAACCGTTTATGTAACTTATGGAAATGCTTTAGATCATTCAAACAATCCAGATAAGGCGATAAAAATTTATGACAAAGGGTTGAAATTATATCCGAATTATTACCAACTTTATTTCAACAAAGGAATAGCTTTAGTCAATCAGAAAAAATATGATGAAGCTATTCAATCTTTCCAAACTTCTACAAAGCTAAATCCTAATCATCTTGGCTCTTTTAATGCTTTGGCAATTCTTTCAAGACACGACAGAATTCCTTCTATTTTGGCATCTTGCAGATACCTTGTTTTAGACAATCAATCTGCCAATGCAAAAAAACATTTTGAAGATGTTATTAATCTAATACAACAAGGTATTTCAAAAGAAACCAACAATTCTATTTCAATTTCACTTGATTCGGAAATAGTAGAAAAGGTCGAAAGTGATAAAATAACAGAAAACGACTTTTCTACCGTTGATATGATATTAACATTTGCTGCCGCAGCAGACCATACCGAGGAAAATGGAGAAAAAACAGCTGTTGAGAAATTTATCAGTAAATTTGAAACCATTTGCGACTCTATGAATGAAATAAAACAAAATCAAAAAGGGTATTATTGGGATTTTCTATCCCCTTATTTTATAGAAATGAGAAAAAACAACTTAATTGAGCCTTTTGCAAATACGTTATTTCTATCTGTACAAGATAAAGATGCAATTCAATATGTCGAACAAAATCAGAGCAAGTTAGAAGATTTTTATGATTGGTCGGCAAACTATAATTGGAAATAAAACACTATCCTGCAAGGTTTTAAAAACCTTGTAGGATTTTAAGAAATTATATACCTACAAGGTCTGACAGACCTTGCAGGAAAACTAGACATTAACCCATATTTGTTCTTTCAATGCAAAAAATCTTTTTTTTAATAGTGTTATTTATTTCTTGTTCAATGAATGGGCAATCCTCTCTTAAGCAATATTTGAATAATCCTATTAAGTATACTAAACAAAAAATAACAGACGACAAAGGGAATTACTCTATTTATGTACCTAATAATTGGAATTTTTCAGATAACTTTTCTGACTATTCTCTTGTTTTTTGGCATTCTATTTTTAGAGAAAAAGACAATAAAACTATTGCTGAGATGGAGATTGTAAAGATTAAGGATAATAAAGATTTAAAAACACTTTTCAATTCATATTTGAATCCTGATATCCCTAAAAAAATTCTTGCCTCAGGAGAATCTGATTTATTGATTTATCCTTCATATTTTATCCATTCTGTTTCTTATTTAGACAAGAGCTCTAATGAGAACAACAATACTGAAAGAATTGAATTTTTTATCAAAAGTAAACAAAAAAAAACATTTTATATAATAAGATTATCTGTAAAAGGAGAGAAACAAAAAGAAAATATGTCAAAAATGTTACAATGTTTAAAAACCTTTGAAATTTTAAAATAGATTAAAAATGAAAATAATCGTACCAATGGCAGGTCGTGGCTCACGCTTGCGTCCACATACATTAACAACACCAAAACCATTAATCCCCATTGCAGGCAAACCAATTGTACACCGTTTGGTAGAAGATATTGCCAAAGTAATCAATCAACCAATCGACGAAATTGCGTTTATCATTCACGAGAGCTTTGGTAAAGAAGTAGAGAAAGATTTAATTGCCATTGCCGAAAAATTGGGCTCAAAAGGAACCATCTGTTATCAAAACGAGGCATTAGGAACGGCTCACGCCATTTTATGTGCCAAAGAAAGCATGCAGGGACCCATTGTTGTTGCGTATGCCGATACCTTATTCCGTGCTGATTTTACATTAGACGCCACTGCCGATTCTGTTATTTGGGTAAAAGCAGTTGATGATCCTTCGGCTTTTGGAGTGGTTCAGTTAAACGATAAAAACGAAATTGTTGATTTTGTTGAAAAACCCAAAGAATTTGTTTCTGATCTGGCGATTATCGGAATTTACTTCTTTAAATCAGCTGAAAATCTGCGAAGCGAGTTAGAATATTTGATTGACAACAACATCGAAAAAGGTGGCGAATACCAGTTAACCGATGCTTTGGAAAATATGAAGCAGAAAGGATTGCGTTTTGTTCCGGGTAAAGTTGATGAATGGATGGATTGCGGAAATAAAAACGTAACCGTTGATACCAATAATCGTATGCTGACCTTTTTACAAAACGATGGCGAAGATTTAGTAGCATCAACAGCTATGATTGAGAATTCTACCATCATTCCGCCGTGTTACATTGGCGAAAACGTGGTTTTGAAAAACGCGACTGTCGGACCAAATGTTTCGTTAGGCAACAACACCAAAGTAGAAAACGCCACTATAAAAAACAGTTTGATACAAACAAACGCCACCGTTAAAAATGCTGATTTAGACAATGCAATGATTGGTAATTTTGCGAGTTTTAACGGAAAGTTTACCAATGTAAGCATAGGCGATTACAGTGTGTTAGAATAATCTTAAAAAATCCGTTTTCAGCGGATTTTTTTGTTTCTTTATACTTTTAATTTTAAGAATGAAACAACTTTTTGTCATAGTAACAATAGCTCTTTTTGCGGTTTCTTGTAAATCGTCGAAGAAAAACAACGATGCCGTTTCTGAAAAGAATTCAGAAAATATCCTTTCAAATGAATCTGTAAAAACAAAATCAACCGCTGAGAATCAACGCGCTGTACAGGAAATCGCCGCTGCACATTACGGTTTGTTCAATGATTTTAATACGTTGAAAATTAATGCAAATGTTGATTACACAGGTCAGGAAGGTTCTTATTCGCCATCTGCAGACATTCAAATAGAAAAAAACAAACGTATTTTGATTGCGGTAAAAGCATTAGGCATACCACTTGCAAAGGTATATCTTACACCAGAAAGAGCAACTTATTATGAGGTTTTAGGGGGCACTTATTACGATGGCGATTATCAATTTATCAAAGATTTTTTGGGTACAGAAGTAACGTATGAAAACGTAGAAAATTTATTGTTAGGCAAGGCTTTTTACGATTTAAACACCAACGATTATATCAAAACCAGGAACAATGAGCTGGAATTAAAACTAAACCAGTTTTTAATGCGTTTGGTTATGGGAGGAAAAAATCAAATTGCTTCAACCGAAGTTACTCAGGATAAAAGTGCCGATAAATTAGTCATTCAGTACCCATCGTATCAATCAAGCGAAAATATTTATCTTCCAAAAGAAATAAACATCCACGCGATGCAGAAAAACGATGTGCAGATTAAAATTGATTACAGACGCGTTTCGGTCAATCCGTCGTTAGATTTCAGATATAAAATCCCTAATAATTCCAAACCAATTAAAATTTAATTATTTTTGAACAAAATTCTATGTAATGCGTCGCATTTTATCCTTTATATTATTATTTCTGTCGTTTAACACCTTTGCACAACAAGATTATCAGGTACAACAACGTAAACTTGAAGAGCGAAAAGCCCAGATTTTAAAAGAAATCAAAGAATTTCAAAACTTGCTCAACACCAATAAAAAGCAAGAACGGAATATTTTAGCTGAACTGAACGAGCAAAACAGAAAAATCAAACTTCAAACAGAATTAATTTCTAATTCTCAAAAACAAATACGTACGCTTAAAAACGACATTTACGTAAACACGCTGGCATCAAACAAATTAAAACGCGAACTGGCTGTTTTAAAAGAAGATTATGCCAAAACCATTGTAAAATCGTACAAATCGCGTTCAGAACAAAACCGTATCATGTTTATTTTGTCGAGTGAAAACTTTTTACAGGCATATAAACGTATGCAGTACATTAAGCAATATGCCAAATACCGCAAATCGCAAGGAGATGAAATCAGAGAAAAATTTGAAGAATTAGAACGTATTTCGGCACACTTGGAAATCCAGAAAAGCAAACAGGAGAAAATTGTCCGAGAACAAGAAAAACAACGCAAAGAATTACAAGGCGAACGCAACAAGCAAAGCGAGCTGATGAATCTTGTTAAAAAAGACAGTAAAAAATACAGTTCTCAAATTCAAAATAAACAAAAGGAAACTAAAAAGATAGATCAACAGATAAAAGTAATTATCAAAAAGATCATTGAGGAAGAAAACCGCAAACGCAGAGAAGAAGAGGAACGCAAAGCAAAAGCTGCCGGTAAAACAGTTGCTCCAAAAACCTCTTCAGCCGGCAAATTAGAAATGACACCTGAAGAGAAAGCCTTGGCAGCAAGTTTCAGCAACAACCGCGGGCGTTTGCCTTGGCCGGTTGAAAAAGGGTACATTTCAGTTCATTACGGTACTGTTAAACATCCGGAATATAACATTGAATATGAGAGCCACGGCATTGAAATTACTACGGAAAAAGGAGCCGCCGTTCGCAGTGTTTTTCAAGGAGAGGTATCGCAAATTCAAGTAATTGGAAATACCAGAACCGTATTTATACGTCACGGAGAATACATCACGGTTTACAATAATTTAGCAACGGTATCGGTTACGCAAAACCAGAAAGTAACCACCAAACAAAAAATTGGAACGGTAGCTAATAACCATGAAGGTGTTGCAGTGCTTAAATTTATGTTGACCAAAAATGAGACAATTAACAATCCACAATCGTGGTTAAGCAGTAAATAATTATGACAGTTCAAAAACCTTTTAATCTGCAAAAATGGATTGACGAAAACCGCGGGCTATTAAAACCACCGGTTGGCAATAAAAATATTTACACAGAATCGGGCGATTTTATAGTGATGGTTGTTGGCGGACCCAATGCCCGTAAAGATTATCATTATAATGAGGCCGACGAATTTTTCTTTCAGTTAGAAGGAAGCATCTCTGTTGCCATTCAAACAGAAAACGGAAAAGAAGTTATGGAATTAAATGCGGGCGATGTATTCTTACTTCCTGCAAAAACACCACATTCACCCATCCGGACTGAAGGCTCTGTTGGTTTAGTAGTAGAAGTAAAACGATCAAACCCGGAAACAAAAGACGGGTTGCTTTGGTATTGCGACCATTGCAATGAAAAATTACACGAAGTTTATTTCCCATTAAACAACATCGAAACCGATTTTTTACCGCATTTTAAACATTTTTATACCTCTGAAGAGTTACGAACTTGTAAGAAATGTGGCGAAATTATGGAAGCCGATGAACGTTTCATTGGTTAATTCACCATATTTTATTAACTTAGTCGATTACAAAGAATCATTAAATATTTAAGGTACGCCGTACTACGAAAAACAATGAAAACAATTTTATCTCAGTTAGGATTAAACAATACAAACTTAGGGTCATCAACAGGATCTCAATGGTTTGCAAACGGAACAGAAATTTCTTCTTACACGCCGGTAAACGGTTCATTAATTGGAACCGTCCAAACCACGTCGAACGATGATTACGAAAAAGTGGTAGCTACAGCAGCCGAGGCTTTTAAAAAATGGCGTTTGGTTCCTGCACCAAAACGCGGCGATATTGTACGCCAGGTTGCAGAAGCTTTACGCGAAAATAAAGATGCTTTAGGACGTTTGGTTTCTTATGAAATGGGGAAAAGTTTGCAAGAAGGTTTGGGCGAAGTTCAGGAAATGATCGACATTTGTGATTTTGCTGTTGGTTTATCTCGTCAGCTGTACGGCTTAACCATGCACTCTGAACGTCCAATGCACCGTATGTACGAGCAGTACCACCCTATAGGAATTGTGGGAATTATTTCTGCCTTTAACTTCCCGGTAGCCGTTTGGTCTTGGAACGCTGCTTTGGCTTGGGTTTGTGGCGATGTTTGTGTTTGGAAACCAAGTTCAAAAACACCTTTATGTGCCATTGCCTGTCAAAACATCATCACAAAAGTATTCGAGAAAAATAATGTACCAGAAGGTGTAAGCTGTTTAGTTACAGGAAATGCTTCGGGTGATTTAATAAATAACGACAAACGCATCCCTTTGGTTTCTTTCACAGGATCTACCCGTATTGGCCGCCACGTATCAAAAACAGTTGCAGAACGTTTTGGTAAAACCATTTTAGAATTAGGCGGAAACAATGCCATTATCGTATCTGAACATTCTGATTTGAATATGGTATTGGTAGGAGCTGTTTTCGGAGCTGTAGGAACTGCCGGACAACGTTGTACATCTACTCGTAGATTAATCGTGCATGAAAGTGTGTATGATAAAACAATCGAAACCTTGAAAAATGCTTATGGTCAGTTAAAGATTGGTAATCCTTTAGACGCGGCTAACCACGTGGGACCGCTTATTGATACCAAAGCCGTTGAAGATTATTTAAAAGCTATTGAAAAAGCTAAAGCCGAAGGCGGCAAAATTGTTGTAGAAGGCGGTGTTGTAGAAGGTGCCGGTTACGAAAGCGGATGCTACGTAAAACCATGTATCATTGAAGCTAAAAACGAATTTGAGATTGTACAGGAAGAAACTTTTGCTCCAATTTTATATGTAATAAAATACAGCACCATTGAAGAAGCAATCGACCTACAAAACAATGTTCCTCAAGGATTGTCTTCATCAATCTTTACAAATAATTTACGTGAAGCTGAATTGTTTTTGTCACACGCCGGATCTGATTGTGGAATCGCAAATGTAAACATTGGAACATCTGGTGCCGAAATTGGTGGTGCTTTTGGTGGTGAAAAAGAAACAGGTGGCGGACGTGAATCGGGTTCTGATGCATGGAAAGTATATATGCGTCGTCAAACAAACACCATTAATTATGGAACAGAACTACCATTGGCACAAGGAATTAACTTTAATATATAATAAAAAAATGAGAAAATTAGTTATAGCTGCAACTATGTTATTTGCAGTACAGTTTGCATCGGCTCAATCAGCAGATTTTAAAAAAGATGTTATTGAAATGGTTAAAATATCAGGTTCAGCAGCAAATTACACTGCGTTTTTTGAACCTATTATGGAACAAATATCAGAAGACAAACGTGCTGATTTTAAAAAAGATATTGAGGCTTTAATGCCTTCTATATATGAAAAAACAGCAGAGGTAATGATGAAGTATTATACGCACGACGATGTCAAAAAAATGATGGAATTTTATAAATCTCCAATTGGTCAAAAAATACAGGAAAGTACTCCAAAGATCTTAAAAGATCAAATGAGTGATATGCAAGATTTACAATTACAAATTCAAGGTATCTTAATGAAATACATGCAATAATACATTAAAAAAAGAGGTTTAAAAGACCTCTTTTTTTATTAAATTACGTTAAAGTTATTCATCATTTCTGTTTTTTATTATAACTTTATTTTTCTAAATAAATTGATATGAAAAAATTATTGTATGTATGTTTCGCTTTCTTTGCGATACAAATTGGTTTTGCACAGGCTTCACCGGAAGCAAAAGCATATATTAAAAACCTTAAGATGAAAGAAAGTTTAGACCAGACAAAAACCGGTATAACCAATCTTATTCTTAGTGAAAATCTTGAAAAATTCAATACGGAATTTGATGGTTTGGTAAACACCTTTATCACAGATTTTGAAAATTTAGTCCAAGAAAATTATTCGGCTGAAGACTTAAACAAGTTAAACAAAAGTTTAGAGAGTAATGCCACACCAGAACCAATTGCTCCAAAAGATGCTGTAGCCTTTCAAGAAAAAGCAAACAAAATCCAGGAAGAAATGGGGATGTCGTTACAAGGAATTGTGATGAAGTACGGCGATCCTGTAAAATTAGAAGAAATGCAGCAACAAGAATAGCAGCACACAAAAAAGATGAAGAGAGGCAATTATGCCTCTTTTTTTATACGTATTTTTGAAAAAACAGATTTTTATGAAATGTCCTTGTTGTTCCGGCAAACCATATAGTGCTTGTTGCGAGCCTTATCACAAAAAAGAACACAATGCCCCAACTGCCGAAGCTTTGATGCGTTCGCGGTTTTCCGCATTTGCCTTTCCAAATGGGGCATATCTTTTAAATACCACCCTGCCTGCCAAACGTAAATTTCATTCACAAGAAGAATTACAAGAATGGGGTGGGATCAATCAATGGGTAAAATTAGAAATTGTAAATCTTCCGGCGATCAATCAGGTAGAATTCAAAGCTTTTTATATCGATTCAGAAGGAAAAGAGCAGCTTCATCACGAATTATCTGTATTTCAAAAAATAAACGATCGTTGGTTTTACGTTTCAGGAACTTTTTTAAACGACAATTAACGTCTTTCTAAAAAATGATATTTGTAATGGGAAGAAGGAATGAAACCAACCGATTAAATCACAAGAAAAAAGTAGATCAGAAAAAGAAAAAAATAAAAGATTCCGAATCTGCACGAAAAGAGAAACTAAAACAGATACAAAAGAAATTCAACGAACAAAATTCAACGGAAACAGACCAATAATATGAAAATTCTGCATACTGCCGACTGGCATTTAGGAAAGCGTTTAGACGGTTTTTCGCGTTTAGAAGAACAAGTGGACGTAATGAACGAAATTGTACAAATTGCCAACAATGAAAATGTTGATATGGTTTTAATAGCCGGCGATTTGTTTGACACGTTTAATCCATCGGTTGAAGCTACTGAATTATTTTACAAAACACTGAAACAACTCACAAATAACAGTACGCGACCCGTTGTTGCCATTGCAGGAAACCACGATTCGCCGGACAGGATTAATGCTCCCGACCCGCTGGCACGTGAATGCGGAATCATCCTTATTGGTCATCCCAATGAACTAATTCATCCTTTTAAAACCGATCATTTCAGCATCACCCAATCTGCAGAAGGATTTATCGAGCTTGCTATCGATAACATCAATTTTCCTGTACGGGTTATTCATACGGCGTATGCAAACGAAATTCGTTTAAAGCATTATTTTGGCGAAGACAAAGAAGAACAGTTAAACCATGTTTTAAAAGAGCAATGGAAAAAAATCGCTGATGAATTTTGCGATGAAAACGGCATCAATCTGCTGATTTCTCATTTGTATATGAACAAACGGGGAGCAGAACTTTTAGAAGAACCCGAAGGCGAAAAACCAATCAAAATCGGTAATGCGGATTTGGTTTTTTCTGATGGAATTCCACCACAGATTCAATACACTGCATTAGGTCATTTACACGCTTTCAACAACATCGGAACCATTGAAAAACCTGTTATTTATGCCTCTTCTCCTTTGTGCTATAGCTTTAGCGAAGCCGGACAAACCAAATATGTTGCTCTTGTAAACCTGGAACCTAATAAGCAAGCTACGATCACAAAAATCAATCTTACAAAAGGAAAACCATTGGTTCGAAAAACCTTTCAGACAGTTGAAAATGCCGTCAATTGGCTTTTAGAGCACCCAAATACCTTAGTGGAGTTAACTATTGAAAGCGAAACGTTTTTAACAATCGATGAACGCAAGGCACTTTTTCAGGCACATTCAGGCATTGTACACTTGATCCCGAAAGTTAAAAATCAGATGGCAGACAGCAATCAAATGAATGAAATCAATCTGAATCAGGATATAAAAGAACTGTTCAAAGACTATTTTAAGTCGAAGAACGCTCATCAGCAACCAAACAACGAACTGATGGATTTGTTTAACGAAATTTTAAACGATTAATTATGATTCCTATTCAATTGGCAATAGAAGGTTTGTATTCGTACCAGAAACGGCAAACCATTGATTTTTCTAATTTGATAAATGCCGGATTATTTGGCATTTTTGGTGCTGTTGGTTCAGGAAAATCATCTATTTTAGAAGCCATTACCTTTGCTTTATACGGCGAAACCGAACGTTTAAATGCCAAAGATAAACGCGCTTACAATATGATGAATCTAAAATCGAACAGCTCATACATTGCTTTTGATTTTCTGAATTTTGAAGACAAAACGTTTCGCATTACCCGTGAATATAAGCGAAACAGCAAGCGTTTTGAAGAAATCAAGCCATCAACTGTTGTTTTATATGAGAAAATGAACAATGAATGGATTCCGTTAAATCACACCAATTTACAGGAAATTATTGGATTGAGTTACGACAATTTTAAACGGACCATCATTATTCCACAAGGAAAATTTAAAGAATTTATTGAATTGGGGGCCAAAGACCGTACCCAAATGATGAAAGAAATCTTCAATCTTCATAAGTACGATTTATATGATAAAGTTTCGGTTTTAAACAGCAGAAATTTAACCCAACTGAATCAGTTAGAAGGGAAATTATCAGGTTTTGAAGAAGTTTCGGAAGAACACATAGCCTTTTTGCAGGATCAATTAACATCTGAAATTGAAATTCTAAACATCAAAAAAACTGATTTTGAAACGATTGGTAAAAAGCTACAGGCTCTTGAGAACATTAAATCGGATGTTGAATTGTTGCAGAACAAACAAAACACATTTTCAGAATTAGCCCAACAGAAACCGGAAATTGAACGAAAAAATGCCGAATTAGATTTATACGAAAAAGTATATAAAATATTCCATCAACAGTTGGTTGATCTTGAGAAAACAGAAAAAAACATTCAAAGTATCAGCATTCAGGCAAAAGATCAAGAAAGCGAATTAAAAATTTCTGAAACCGAATTATCAAAAATAAGTCAGAAAATAACCGAATTGCAACCTGCTTTTAACCAGCTTCCACAAAAACGTTTAGAAGAAGAAGACTTAAAGCGCATTGCCGAGAATATTTATTTTGAATCTGAAATTATCGAATTAAAAAGCCGTTCTGAAAAAGGGAGTGAAAAAGTTAATGAGGTTGAAGAAAACATTGAAACGATTCGGAAAATCATAAAATCAACCGATGAAGAAACCATGCAACTCGCTAAAAATCAAATTGATTCAGCTATTTTAATAAGCGTTGGCAATTGGTTTATACAACAACAAAATTTATTAAAAAACAGACAAAATCAACATGAAAAAATAAAAGGGATACAAGCTGAAATTGCTCAAATATCGAATGAATTAGCAGCTGCAAACGTTTCTGTTAGCAATTTTGAAAACGATGTACAACTAAAAAAAACAACGTATAATTCGCAAAAAAATCAATTAGAAGAAAAGCGTAGAAATTTAGAAGTTCAGCAAAAACTGTCGCATTTCGCACACAATCTGCACAACGGAGAAGCCTGTCCGCTTTGTGGAGCTTTAGAACATCCGGCGGTAATTGTTTTAGACGATGTTACTACGAATTTAGAAGCACTGCAGGTAGAAAGTACCCATTTAGACAACCAGTACAATGAATGGGTTGATTTCACAGAAAAAATTCGTCAAAAAATTCAGAAACTATCGCTTGTTGAAGAACAGTTTTTAATAGAAAAAAATGCTATTCAGACTATTGAAAATCAACTTTTAAACCACCAATCACAATTTATTTGGAGTGAATTTGATCCAGCTGATTTTACAGATTTTGAACACAAAAAGAATCTATCTTTGCAATTAAACCGTCAGGTAGATGAAAAATCGAAATTAATTACGACACAAAGACAATTATTAGATGCAGCACAAGAAAAGCTTGAAAAGTTTAAGAAAGCATTAGCACAGTTTAAATTAGATGAAGCCAAAAAAACGGCACAAATAAAACAAAATTCAGCAAACCTAAAGGTTTTGGTTTCTGAGGATTTCCGTTCTTTTTCTGTGGAGGAAATTCAGCAAAAATTAAATGAGTTGCAATTGTTCAACCAAAAAACAGAAACTGATTTTAAGCTTTTAACCGAACAATTTAATTATTTAAACAATCAAATTTCCGGACAGAAAGCATCGCTTCATTCCATACAAAAGCAATTGAATGATTTGAATGATGAGTATGAAAAACTGAATGTCCTTTTCAATCAGAATCTATCCGATCAAAATCACACAAAAGAACAGGTTTTAGAAGTAATCAATCTAAAATTAGATGTAGATTCTACAAGAAAACAGGTTCAGGATTTTATGATTGCCTATAAAACATTACACAATCAAATAGCAGAACTGCAAGAGAAATTAAAAAATCAAGCTTTTAGCGAAGAAGAGCTTCAACAACAACAAAAGCAGTTTTTAACGATAAAAAACCAATTAGAAGAAGCCACAGAAAACGTAACAAAAACAAAAACCGAAATACAGCGTTTAACCGCCGCATTCAATCAAAAGAAAGAGCTTTTAAAGCAGCAGGAAGCATTGAGAGGTCGGGCAGAAAATTTAAAAACGCTTTCTAACCTGTTTAAAGCAGCCGGATTTGTACAGTATGTTTCCACCATTTACCTTAAACAACTGTGCGAAAATGCCAATATACGTTTCCGGAAAATGACGCGGAACCAGTTACATTTACAGATAAATGAAACGAACGATTTTGAAGTGGTTGATTACTTAAACGAAGGCAAAACGCGGAGCGTAAAAACTCTTTCAGGCGGGCAATCGTTTCAGGTTTCGTTGAGTTTGGCACTGGCACTGGCAGAAAGCGTACAGGTGCACACCAAAGCAGGAAAAAACTTCTTTTTCATCGACGAAGGTTTTGGAACGCAAGATGCCGAATCGGTCAATATTGTTTTTGAAACGTTGAATAACCTACACAAAGAAAACCGGATTGTCGGGATTATCTCGCATGTGGAAGAACTGAAAGAACGCATACCAACTGCTTTACAAATCACAAAATCTGATGAAAACGGGAGTTTGATTGAAATCATTTAACTTCTTATTCAAACCATAATATTTTAAAAACCATAAGTTTACAAAACAGCGGTAATTTCGGAAAAAACTTTGTTTCAATATGAAGAGAAAAGTAGAAATTGCCGTTATTTCAGACACGCATTTAGGAACGTATGGTTGCAAGGCTAAAGAATTATTACGCTATTTACAATCCATTGAACCTGACCGGCTGATTTTAAACGGAGATTTTATAGATATTTGGCAATTCAAGAAAAGTTATTTTCCCGAAAGCCACCTCGAAATTATAAAGTACATTTTAAATCTTTCGCTAACCAATTGTCAGGTGATTTATTTAACGGGAAATCATGATGAATTTTTAAGAAAATTTTCGCCGATGACCTTTGGAAAAATTCAATTGGCAGATAAGTATATTTTTGAATTAGACGAAAAAAAAGTCTGGACTTTTCACGGCGATGTATTCGACTCTTCGGTTCAACATTCAAAATGGATTGCTAAGCTGGGTGGTATCGGGTACGATTATCTGATCCGCATCAACAATCTTTCTAACTGGATTTTGGGTAAACTGGGGCGCGAGAAATATTCCTTTTCAAAAAAAATCAAAAACAACATCAAAAAAGCTGTTAAATTTATCGGCGATTTTGAACGTACCGCATCAGAACTTGCTATTGAAAACAACTTTGATTACGTTATCTGCGGGCACATTCACCAGCCACAAATAAGAGAGGTTTCTACTTCAAAAGGCAGCTGTATGTATTTAAATTCGGGCGACTGGATTGAAAATCTTACGGCTTTGGAATACAACAAAGGGTCTTGGGAAATTTATCATTACGAGAATGATTTGCTATTGGATTTAATAACCGATCTACCTGAACCAATCAAAGTTCCTGAAGAATACAAAGAAATTGACGTTTTTTTCAAATGAAAATCTTATACGCATTACAGGCAACGGGCAACGGACACATTGCCCGTGCCAATGTTTTAGTACCAAAATTAAAAGAAAAAGCCAATGTTGATGTTTTTATTTCAGGACAAAATGCCCAATTAAAATTCAGCGAAAATGCTGTGTACAATAAAGGTTTGTCTTTATTTTATTCAGAAAACGGCGGATTGAATTACGGAAAAATCTTTCGTAAAAATTCTCTTTTTCAGTTTTTAAAATCGGTTAAAAACCTACCTCTAAGCGAATACGATTTAATAATTAACGACTATGAACCTGTAACGGCTTATGCTGCCAAATTACAAAATAAGAAAATCATAGGGTTAAGCCATCAATCAGCTGTGTTGCACAAATTGGCTCCAAAACCCAATAAAAATTACCGGTTCAGTAAATTTGTGTTAAAGAAATATGCTCCGGTTGATACCTCGTTAGGATTTCATTTTACAAAATACGATGAGAACACCTTTCATCCGGTTATTCGCGAATCAATTAAAAAACTCAATTGCGAAAAAGAAGATTATTTTTTGGTTTATTTGCCAAGTTATAAAAATGCCGAAATTTACAAGGTGCTTTCGCAGTTAAAACAAGCTGACTGGATTATTTTTTCGCCTTTTAGCAACATTTCTAAAAAACAAGGCAACTGTACGTTTTTCCCTATTGACGAGCGTTTATTTATTTCATATCTGGCAACAGCAAAAGGCGTTTTATGTGGCGCCGGTTTTGAATTTCCTGCCGAAGTTCTGTATTTAAAAAAAATGCTCTACATTATTCCCATTAAAGGACAATTTGAACAATACTGCAATTATTTGGCGCTGAAACAACTGGGCGTAATGGGTTCTGAAGATTTTAACGATACGAAACTGAAACACTGGATGGAATCAAACCACATAACGGAAGTTTCTTTTACTGATGATACCGACGAAGTAATTGATCGGGTTTTTAAAGTTTAGTTCATAAAAAAACCGACTAAAGTCGGTTTTTAAATAGTTTAAAATTATTTGTCTTTTTTTTTCTTATAATCGTTTTCTTTTTCAATTTTTTCTATTGTTTTAAAGACGTTAATTTTTATAGAAGCAGGAAGCGGCTTTTCACAAGCCTTTCCTGCTTTTTTAAAATTATTCATCGGCATTACAATTCTAATACAATAAATTCTGATCTACGGTTTTCTTCATGTTGCTCATCTGAACATTTAGCACCGTTTACACATTTGTTAACTAATTGTGTTTCGCCATAACCTTTGTAAATAATACGGGAAGACTCTATGCCCTGAGAAATCATCCATTCAGCAGTTGATTTTGCACGACGCTCTGATAATTTCAAGTTATAGCTGTCTGATCCGCGGCTGTCGGTATGTGAACGTACATCGATTTTCATTCTCGGGTAATCTCTCAGTACTTCAACTACTTTTGCCAACTCTACTGCCGCATCCGGACGGATGTTGTCTTTATCGTAATCAAAATAAATCGGATTTAATTTTAACACTTTAAACAAGTCATCGTTTTTCTTCACTTCTACTTTTTTACGTTCTAACACAATGGTTTTAGTAGTAGTTCCGGTTTTAGTATCTAAAGTAACTGTTTCTTCTTGCGTAATATAATCGTCTTTTTCAATTTTTAAACGATACATTTCACCGCATTCGTATTTTGTATTGAACGAATATGCGTTGTTTACATACTGATTTGTCCAACCTTTTTCATTGTATAATTTATCATACAGTGTAACCGTGGCGTCGGTAATAATGTTTCTTGTTTTATTATCAACCACCACCACATTTAGATTTTGAATACATTCTAAAGGCAACATACGGGTTTCTAAGAAACTGTATATATCATCGTTTCCAACGCCACCTTCGCGATTAGAGGAGAAAAATCCTTCTTTGGTTTTAAAATCGATAAAATAAGCAAAATCGTCCGCATTAGAGTTTACAGGATCTCCCAAATTATGGATTTCGCTGTAACTACCGTCATCTTGCAATTTCACTCCGTACACATCTAAACCTCCTAAACCAACACGACCATCGCTTGAGAAGTATAATTCGTTGTTATCATTTACAAACGGAAATGTTTCACGGGCTTCGGTATTGATTTCGGCTCCCAGGTTTTGTGGAACACCATACACTTCACCGCTAACGCTTACTTTCCATAAATCGGATGCACCATATCCACCCGGACGATCGGATGCAAAATACAATGTGCGTTCATCTTTACTTAAAGCCGGGTGTGCTGTACTGAAATCGTCACCATTAATTGGCAATTCACGAACGTTTTGCCAGCTGTTGTTTACCCAATCTGCTTTGTAAATTTTTAACCTTGTATTTTTATCAGCGTCATATCCACGGTTTCCGTTTGACATGTTGTTGCGGGTAAAGTACATGGTTTGTCCGTCTTTTGTTACAACTGCCGACGATTCGTTTAAAATACTTTTTACATCGCCTTTAATACGTTTTGCTTTTGGTTGTTTACGCAACGTATCGGTTTCGGTTGGCAATTGATAATTATACAAACTTGTAAAAGCCGCCCCTGTCCAGGTATGGATTTTTTTTGCAAAATTCCCGGTATCTCTGGCACTGGTAAAGTACAAGTTGCCATCGTGAACAAAGCCTCCATAATCGGCAAACTGCGTATTGATTGACAAATTGGTTAATTTATCATATCTGCCCGAGTTTTCCTGAATTTGTTTTTGCAAATCAGCTTCGTTCGCTCTGATTTTTGCTATTTGGGTTTGATTTCCCACTTTGTTTACAAACTGATTATAATACGATTTTGCTTCGGCATCATATCCCATATTTTGCAACGTTTGTGCGTAACGGTAATAGTACTCCGGTGCTATTTCTACCGGAATGATTTCTTTGGTACCATTTTCTTCCGATATGATTTCCTGTGGTTCAATTTCTGTAAACAAACGTTGGTAATGTTTGTAAGCATTTGCGTAATCGGCATTAAAATAATAAGCGTTTCCTAAATTTTGAAATAGCTCTTGACTGACAAATCCTCGTTTATCTATTTTTTCATAAATTTCCAACGCATCTACGTACGCCCACTGATCATATTTTTTGTCGGCTTTTTTCAAACCTGCCTGTGCCTGTGCCGTGGTATTCCCTAAAAATAAGAAGGATGCCAGGGCTATTAGTGATAATCCTTTTTTCATGTCCTTTAATTTTAGAAGAAACGCGGCGAGTTCACGCGGCGGTACTTGTTAAACAATTCAAATCGTAAGAAAACTTCGTGTGATCCGTTAGAATAGTTTGCCAATTTAGTGGTTTCGCCATCGTAACTATATCCTATAAACAAGCCATCGGTTATCTGGAATCCTACCAATCCGCTCCACGCTGCATCTAAACGATAAGCTCCACCAACAGTAAATCTATCATGTATTAAGAAGTTCGCTGTAATATCTGCCTGCAATGGTGCACCATTTACTGCTTTTAATAAAAAGGCAGGTTTAAACTTTAAGGTTGGGTTAATGTCTATCACATGCCCTCCCATAAAGTAAAAGTGCATTTTTTGCTGCATGGTACTTTGAATGTTATCATCGTAGCGAGTGGTGGTCAGGAAATTGGGTGCCGATAAACCTAAATACGTTCTTTCGTTATGCCAATAAACCCCAGCTCCGATATTTGGTGTGAACTGGCTTTGAATATCTGATTGGAAATTGGGATCATTAGGGTTATAAGTCAGTAATTTTGAATATTCAACATTCAGCAAATTAGCTGAACCTTTTAAACCAAATGATAATTTACTTCCGCGATCATTCAAATCAATGGTATAGGATAAATCTACGCTTATCGTATTTTCGTCCATAACACCAACAGCATCATTTAAAAAGCTTACCCCTAACCCCAGTTTGCTGTTGCCTAATGGCGTGTTAACAGAAAACGCATTGGTTGTTGGTGCGCCGTCTAATCCTGCCCATTGCGTACGGTGTAAGCCAAAGATGCTTAAAGAACCTCTGCTACCAGCATACGCCGGGTTGATATTTATGGTGTTATACATATACTGCGTGAATTGCGCGTCTTGTTGTGCATTGGCTGAGAAGCTTACTAAAGCTAGCAAAGCCATTAAGATTTTTGCTTTTTTCATTGCTTCTCAGTTTAATTATTGTTTTCTAAATGAAGGAATCCTACTTTTTTAACCCATTGGTTTTGTCCGTCGCGGTCGTATAAATATTCCACCACATAATAGTACGTTCCTGTTGGTAATTTTTCACCAGAACCTACAACACCTACACCTTCTGCGACACCTTTAAAAACGTTGCCTTTGCTGTCATAACTTGTGGTTTCATACACCTTTCGTCCCCAACGATTGTAAATGGCCACGCTGTTGTTCGCAAAATAATTTATGTTATCAATAATGAAATAATCATTTATACCGTCTCCATCAGGAGTTACTCCTTGATAAATAACCACATCACCAGGATTAAGAAATTTTTCTTTGATTTTTCCCAAAGTAAAAATTCCAAAACCTTCTACCTCAACAGGAGAGGTTACTGTTTGGTTACCCATATCTACGATTCCACCTTCATCAACCCAAAGGTTTTGATTGGCATCCCAACGTACAATGTGTAAATCATTGCTACCTCTGAATTCTGCAGGTGTGGTTTGATCGTGCCAGGAAAGCGTTACAATTACCGAAGCATTGGCTCCGCTTGCTTGTTCAATAGTCCAATATTCTTTATTGTCAACTACCTCTATAATCCCAGTACGGTCTTTATGCGGATATTTTTCATTGGTATCTTCCTGAAAATATTCACCTTGGTATAAATGGGTTTCGTTTGCAGGAGCTGAGATCCCTGCTAAACGATAATACCCCGATTTACCGATTGGAAAAACAAAGGCATTATTTCCCTGTTTTTCTACCATACCTTCGGCATAACTTTTATCAGAGGCGTTCATTTGTGACGCTCCGTTTCCAAAAAGCATTTTTCCACCAGCATCTTTATTGATTTTTACGATACCGTTTCTAAAATTCCCGGTTCCGTCGATAATCATATCGCTATCCAAATTGAATGGATATTGAGTGGCCGTATTGTGAAACAACACGTCGAAATGTTTTGATGGCTGCGAACCTGATATCAACTGCAACTGATTGCCTTGAAATACTGTGTAACCCGTTGTTTGATTAGTGGTATGTGTAAACAAACCATCGTTGTTATAGTTTTTATAGAACTGGAATTCACCGTCGTTAAAAACTACTCCTGATGCTGTGTTATCAAAATCAAACTGTGTAGAAACCAAGGTATTGGGCAATATGTACAACTGTCCTTGATTGACCGTTACAGGTTCTACGGTTTGCGCATAGGCCACCGAACCTAAACTTAGAAACAGTAAACGGATATTTATAAATATCTTTTTCATAGTCTTTAATTTTTTAAGTGAAACTAAAAGCACAAGGCAACCTATGTTAAATTATTTTTGTGATATTTTATGCATAATTCGCCTTATTACAAACATTCTGTAAGCTTGTTATTTCACTACAAATACTATATTTATCAAAGTACAATCTGTAGCCGCTGCGGTTACATCGTACGTCATTACGCCTTGATCATTAATTGTAATGTTTGAGAAAACGTTTGAATCGTAATCGGTAACGATATAATACAAATCGGTAGGATCGTCGAAATAAGGAATCCCATTTGCTGGAGCTCCCGGACTTACTACGTGATTTGGATTTGTTAAAGCAAACTGTGCTTTGTACTCTTCATACAGATCTTTGGTTTGCCCCGTTGCATCTGCTGAAGTATCAAAGGTAATAGACGGCATATAGAAAAATTTCACTGCCTTGTTGTCTGTCGTTACCATTTGCTGCCATTTGGTTCCGTCGTTATAATAAAAACCAGGCACTACATCGTTTGCTGTGGCAGTGTTGTATACCGTCATCCCCGCAACGTGTGCCGATAATGGTGTAGCCTCTGTTGTTTCTTCTAATGCTAAACGCGGCAATAACATCCCCTTGTTTGTAGCTTCAACATCTAACATGGCATTTGCATTGGGTGTACCATCTGTACCACCGATTTTTACTTGTGCAGATGCTACCGCACTAAGTAATATTACTGATAAAAGGATAATTTTTTTGTTCATAGTTTTATTTTTATTATTCTTTTTTTCGTTTCTTTCTAAAAAAGAGTTATTTCTTTATTAAAAGCCTTTCTCCAAAAAGAAAAGGCTTTTATAATCTATTTAAATTATTGAGTTACCGAATATTCTACAATTACTTTAATATCCAAATCTACATCACTTAATACATTATACATGTTTCCTGTACCAATTCTAAAAGTCAATGAATCTGTTGCCAATGCAACATCAGTAGTAGCTGTATTGATGATTTGATTAGTCGTTGCATTTAAAATCTTGATACCAATTACATTTCCTATTGTTCCGCCTGTTAAGGTAACCGCAGATACGTTTGCAGAACCGCCTGTAACAGTTGCGTCAAAAATGCCACGATAGATTTTTCCGCCATCAATCCATGTGTCACCCGTGTTTACAACGGTTGTGTTTTCGAAATTATCTCCTAATTGGTTTTTAATTTCTTGCTTTTGAACATTGGTTGCATTTGTGATTGCGTTTACAACAACTTCAGAAATATCAATCGGCGTTTTTGTACCATTTACAATGGTATAGAATATATTAGGTGTACCTGCATCATCATCATGATCACCATAATATACATTTCCACCCTCATTCAAGATATTTGTAATTGCATTTTGAATGTCTGTGTTTCCTTCTATTAAATTTTGAATATCAGTAGTTAAATCAATTGTTGCTTGTGCCGTAGAACCAGATGTTTCATTAAAATAATCATACGTAATTTCTACATCTCCACCTGCAGCCGTACCTGTTGTATTTTTATTAATCTCTGTTTCCGTTTCGTTAGCTTTAACAATGTTATTAAAGGCTGTTGAAGGAACTACATTTGCTACTCCGTTAGCATCAATAATACTGAATACAATATTTCCGCTAACGATTTCAGCCGTTACTGTACCTGCAGGTAAATCGGTGTTGTCGATCATATTCTGAATATACTCTACCAATGTTGTAGCCGTACTGTTATTGAAAGTTGTAGTACCTTCGATAATATCTCCTAATTCCTGAATTACAGAAGCTGGAATATCAATTACTACATTAGCTCCTGCTTCATTTTTGTAAGTATAAGTACCGTCTGCATTTTCGGTCATTGTGGTCACCGTTTCGTTATCTGTAACGATTGTTTCAAACGCCGAATTATCTACATTAACCCAAGTATTCGTCGTTTTATCCCATCGTTGAAAAGAAGCTTGGTTTGTAGTTGCGTCAATTACAATTTTAGTAACACCGTCTTGCATGGCATTTTCAGAAATGTATTGAATATACTCTTCTACCGTAGTATAAGTGTTACCATCAATTGTTACCGGATTGTTTGTAACAAATTCCTCGAAATTGTTGATGATACCGCCAACTACGTCAATTTTGTAAACTCCCGGTTCGGTTCCTGTTGTTGGAGCAGCTGTACCTGTGTAGCTTTCAGAAACATAATATTGTACGTTATTGATTGTAACAAGTTTTGTTTTAGTTTCATTTCCTGTGATCAGATCAATAATATCTGCCGTTATGTCTTTTGTTACATAATCTGTTCCATCAAAATAAACATATTCAATAGTAGGTGTGGCTCCCGGTGTAAAAACCATTCCACCACCGTGTGTATCACCTGTTATCGCAGGATTTACCAAGTTATTTGCAGGAAAAGCAACTTTTAGTAAAGCGATTACTTTAGCCAAATCTGCCTGAACATCTGTAATATTGGCAATCGCTTCGTCTAACTGTGTTTGGTTTACAATGCGTTCCCAATGCGGCGTGGCAGCACTTTCTTTAACCCAGTAATAAAATCCTGGAGTAACGTCTGCGATAGTTTCTGTATTGTATACCAAAAGACTTTCTACTTCAGTACCTGTAACCGGGCCGAAAGTTGTGGTATTTCTCAGCTCTACACGGGGAATCAAAATTCCTTTATTTATTGCTGAAATTTCTAATTGGGCGGCATCTGCAGGGGTTGCTGTACCTATTCCAACCTGAGCATTAGCAAAATGAGTAACCCCAAGTAATGCTGCAATGAATGTCATTTTTTTCATAATGTCCTAATTTAAATGTTAATTTCTGTTTTTATTATGTCTGATAAAAGTGTTTATTTTTATTTTTTTATCTTGTTTGTAACCATTCTGTTTGATATGATGCAATCTTTTGAACATTTTTCAACCTCAATGGTTATTTCTTGTCTTGGACCTATTTCACATCCGTTTCTCATTGCTTGAACATAGAATGTGTGTGAACCTTCTGCTATATTTCTTGGCAATGTGAACGTCAATCCGTCGGTAGTATCCAATTTATCTGTTCCTGTTTCAGAAGTATACACTTCGTAAGTTGTACATCCGTCCATAGGACTAAATACAATTGGGTCATTGGTACACATTGTTAAGTTTCCGGTTGGATCTGCCCCATAATCAAATGTTGGCTTCATAGAAATGTCATAAATTCTTGTAAAATCACCCAACACACCTACTACGCTTCCGTAAGAAATTTTTACACGGTCATAAGGTTCGTTATACGGCGCTACAATCACAACTGCTTTATTTGTTGTGCCACCTAACAGTCCTAATAATTTTAGATCTAAAACACTGCTGTCACTATCCAAAGCAGGACCTACCGGCGTATCGCCTAAATAACGCTGAATGGTATATCCTCTAATCAATTCTAATTGCAGTAGAGGATTTGCAGGAACTTCGATAACAAGTTGTAATTCATCTCCTGCTGTTGCCTGTTGTTTAAACACTGCTGTTAATGAAGCCTCATTTAACACAGCTACACCGCGCACAATCTGTGCATAAGTATTCATATCGTTATCTACCGCATCCCAAGGATTTACTACCGATGCTGTTGCACTTGCCACACCAAGACCTAGATCTTCCACTCCATACAATACGTCAAGAATGTTTGGATTGGTGTTTGCGTCTATAGGCGCACAGTTTATACTGCCTGTTTGGGTGTAATACGCACCGAATACTTTTACGTTTTGTGCCACGCTTAATACTGCTCCTTGCGAAATTCTAACTCCTGAATAGGCTTGTGGACCAGAATTGTTTGACGGCACAAATGTGAACTCGATTACGTTGTCTGCTATCAATAAATCCAACAAGCCACCGTCTACAGTTCTAAGACCGCCAATAGTATTTCCGCTGGCATCTAACCCTTGTACAGACAAACCACCAGCTAACATTAATCCGCTGTATTCTTTACCTAATTTTATGGTTACAGGAGTTCCTGCTGCAACTTCATGATCGAAATAAATGTTTTGCCAAGTTGTTCCTATACCCAACAATCCTAAACCTGTAGTTATCGTAGAATAGGTTTTCGGGTTACCATCAATAGCGTTGTCTGTATTTGCAACCCCACCTGTGATGATAGATCCCCAAGTGGAACTATCGTTTGCATATACTCTTTCCAAAGCTGGTGGACAATCATTTGCATCGAAAACGGTTACAATTACATTTTCAAAAACAGTACATCCATTTAGTTCGGCTACAACAGTATAAGTATAAACCCCGGGGTCATCTATTTGTTGTGCTCCGTTTCCTCCTATTGTATTTCCTTCGTAATCGTACCAAGTGATGGTAGTATTTGAGTCAGTTGCAGTAATTGTTGGCAAATTAAATGAATTTCCAGCCACAACCGAAATAGACTGACCTCCGGTAACTGTTATTTCTGGTGCTGCGTTTACGGTGATGGTATGTGTTGCTGCATTTCCTACACCGTTTGCACAGTAACCATCGCCTTCAACTGTTACATACAATGTATGTGGTCCAACTAAATCAGGTGTTGCTAAAATATTAAAGGTTTCTCCTTCAAAAACTAATTGAGATAAATTAGCATCGGTGTACCATTTAAATACCGGATTATTGATGGTTGTTCCCGCTGCTAACGAAGCCGTGAAGGTTACATTTTCGCCTTGACAAACCTCAGTTGGTGCATCAATATCAATATCGGTTGGCATTCCTGTTGGAAGCACTGTTACTTCTATTTCTTCTGCGGTACCTGTAAAACAATATCCTACACCTTCTACCGTTACATAATAGGTTGTATTAGCTGTTGGATTTACCGTGATGCTATCACCAATTTGCGGCGTATCTGACAAATTGCTGTTCAAATACCATTTGTAAACCGGATTGGTAATCGCCGGTGCTGTACTGCTTAAAGCTGCTGTAAGGGTAATTTGGGTTCCCGGACAAGCTGGTGCTGTTGCCGATGAAGAAAGTTCTATTGCCGAAGCATCTACATTGGTACAAGAAGTCGCCATGTCAAACGTTGCTTCTTTTTCTACAAGATCATTATCCGGAGTTGTATAGCTAACTTCTGCTTTATTGCTAACATTTCCTGATGCTGGCAAACTTTCTACTTTGGTTATTACTGTAAATGTGGTTGACGCCCCTACTGCTAACGAAGCAATATCAAAGGTTAATTCATTACCGTTTACAGTAGCCCCTCCAGCGTTTACAATCGATACTTCTGTTGGTACAGTATTTTGTAAAATATCTTTAACCGAAACATTGGTCAAAATATTATTTCCTGTGTTTTTCACAGTGATAGTGTATGTAATTTCATCACCCAATTCAGCTTGATTTGCATTGGTTGCATTGTTACTTACACCGTTTTTAACCACTGTGAAATCATAAACTGCATCTACCGGAATGATTGTCCCCGGGTTTTGGGTAGTATCCGGATTATTTGGGTTGGTTTCATTATCCATCGGAGGATAACTCTCAATTTCATCGGTACTTCCGTTTGCTTGGATTTTAGCGATGTTTTTAATTTCCGTTATTCCGGTTAAATCTTCAGCCACTTTTGCTTTAAACGTAAAGCTTGTTGTTTGATTAATTGCTAAGACCGCACTTGAAACAAATGTTACCACACCATTTGTATGCGATCCGCCACTTACCCAAGTTAATCCTGCCGGTAGTTCGTCGGTTACGGTAAATCCTGTTAAATCCTGACCTCCGTTATTGCGTACATGAATGGTGTATTCTATTTCTTCATTGCCGTTAACAGTATCTAAAGTATTATCACCATCAATCACATACGATTTCCAAGAAACAATCTCAGCATCTGCTAATGAATAGCAACGTTCTACACCATATAACTGTACCGGTGGCAATACCGATGCACTTACTAAGTTTTCAATACCTACTGCAATACGGTCGTATGCTGCGCCCGGTGCAAATGGTAATTCTACAAGATCCCCGTTGTTAAGCAAGTTCACTACATTAACTCCGTTAATAATTCCGGTGGTTCCCCAATCTAAAGTTTCTACAAGTGTATCACCCAAGTATGCCTGTATTTTTAAATCTCCAAGTAACGATAGATCAATAGCTCCCGCACCTGTTTTGAATTTAATATTTACTACATCGTTAACTGCAGAAACAGTATTAAAGAAAATCCATTGTTTTGCACCACCTGCAATATTCAATGTTCCCATACTGATTTCCGAGTATTGGGTAGAATTATCATTGATTGCATATTGCGGATTGGTAACGCCTGCTCCTGATAGATTATTTAACGATAACGACAAACCTGTATATTCGTACGATGTTGCAAAAGCATCCAAACATTGATCAGGGCTGGTTTCGTAGCACATACCATAAACATTCATAGTATTTGGTTGTGCTAAAAGTCCTAAAAGACTATTCGTTATATCTGTAATGCGTACCGAGTTGTAAGGTTGATCCGGTGTTACGGCAATATAAAAACGACCGTTTTTATCACGTACGATACGGATATCATTGTTTCCTCCGGCTGAAGCATCTTTACTGTTTGCCGTTGTAACTGATGTTCCGTTGTGTTTTACATCTACTTCAAAATAATGATCTCCCAGAACCAAATTGTTCAATAAGCCCGACACCACATTTCCTAAACTTCCGCCTACTAATTTTTCAAGAAGCGTTCCTTCCATCTCAATACGGATATAAGATGTGGTTCCTGCTGGTACATCGTGGTCATAACCTAATTCTACGAATCCTTCAAATTTATTTCCTAAACCTAATAGTGTTCCCGCTCCGGAATTTAACGTTGCGAATGTTGCATAATTATCATCGAATAAATTTTGGATGTCATCTGCATTTTGTGCGTCAATCAACATTGTTGCACATTCTGGTACTACGAACGGACTTGTTTCAAAAGGTTTCGGACAAGTAACTCCATAACGTACCACGCTATATATACGTAATGGTTCTGCCGCTACGTTTAAACTTACGATTGATTCTGCACCAATATCTACACGGTCAAAAGTTCCCGTAGGCTCAAATTCCAAGGTTGCAATACCTCCGGAGTTGAACAATGCCAACAAGTCGATGTTATTTATTAAACCACCTTGCAAAGTATAATCGGTACCTACCTGTGTGTTGCCGTTATAGAATTTAATTTTATATGCTCCCAATAAGTCTAAAGACAAAACAGAAGAAGGTTCAATCTGCAATCTTATTTTTACTTTATCATTTGGTTGCGATGGTTGATTAAAATAGATTGTCTGGTAAACGTTTGCTGCTACACCTGCAACGCCTAAATTTATTTGAGAATACTCAGAAGAGTTCGCAGAAATAGCCCGGTATGGATTGGTAACACCTACGTTTGAAATATCTGCTAAACTTAAGTTAAGCCCCCCACCCTTATATGATGTAAAGTTTGCAGGGAAACAAGCGTCTGTTCCAATTTCAAAGCACGCGTTGTACACGTCTAAACTTGCTTTTTTGCCTGTAGGCAACAATGCCTCAACATGATTGGTAATACGTATACGGTTGTATGGTGCCGATGGCGTAATTGCCAAATAAACACGACCAATATTGTCTTCTACTACTGTAATTACTCCATTAGATGTATTTGCAAAAGCACCTGTACTATCGTCTAATAGAACAGAGGTAGTACCATTTTTGGCTTCTACTTCAAAATATTGATTACCTAACAGTAAGTTGTTTGCCAAATCAGAAACCAGCTTTCCTAAACTTCCACCTAATAAAGCGTCTAAAACGTCTTTGTCGTAATTAATACGAACATAAGTGGTTTTGTCTGCCGGCACGGTAACCCCCAAATCCATTTCAATGAATCCGGCAGTTGGTCCGCTTACTAATAAATTTCCAGCATCGGCATATAATGTTGCATAGGTTTCGTTATTTCCGTCTACTGCATATTGTGCAAAATCCACATTGTCAAAATCAATCAAATCTTCCGCACATGAAGGCTGATCAAAAGGACTTGTTGTGGCAGTTGGTATTGCATCGATTTCCGGGTTTATACACGTTGGGGTTCCATCGTAACGTTGAACGTCGTAGATACGCACACCATTCCCTAAAACACTCAATCCTACTGTTGAATTCAATCGTACCTCTGCACGATCAAAAGCACGTCCCGGTGCAAACGTTAAAGTAGCCGCTCCTCCAGATTGTAATAAGTTAAGTGCATCTGTATTATTCAACAAGCCACTTTGTAACGAACGTCTGTAAACCACATCGTTTTGGTTTGTTGATGTATTCCAGTTGGTAAGAACAATTTCAATACCTCCTAATAAGTCTGTATTAACTGCTCCTCCAGAGCCTAATGCCAATTTTATATTTAAAGTACTTTCTGCCGGTGAAGTTGTTGCAAAATAGAAATATTGCGAAAAAGATCTTGCTACGCTAAGGTCTAAAACTCCTGAAGATTTTAATAAGGAATAACTATTACTATCTCCATCAATAGCTCTCTCTAAGTGTTGATCGTTTAAATCAGCAACCTGAAGTCCTAATCCGCCACTTCCATCAAAAGAAGTTCCCAAAGGATACCCGCACGCATCTGTTGTATTACTATATGTAAAAGCGTTATAAACGTCTAAATGATATTCCGTTCCTAAACCAACAGCTGAAATAGAACGATTGATTATGCGGACCCTATTATAATCCTGCGATGGTTTTACTGCAATATAATTATAGCCATTACCATCTACGATAAGCTTTACTCTGTCCGTATTGAAACCTGCGGTATTTGTTCGGGTTAAAACAGAAGTTGTATTATTTCTAACATCAATTTCAAATTCCTGATTTCCTAAAAGAACTCCGCCAACAACTGTTCCCAAAGCGTTCCCTAAGGAACCACCTAATAATACGCGCAAAAGCGTATTATCTGCTCCAATACGCACATAAGACCACTGATCGGCAGGAATTGTTGAAGGAAATTGAAGTTCTATAACACCTTGATAAGACCCCAAACCCACTGCTAGCCCTGGTGATGCTAATAAACGTGCATATGTATTATCATCTAAAGTTGCGTTCGTTTGATCCAATACAGTAGGCATATTATAGGGACCTAAAAGACCACCCGTTTTATTATTAGGGCTCGTATAAGTAACCGTATTTGCCAATATTTTTGTTTGTCCGTAAAAGTTTGTACTGCACAAAAGTGTGAGTAAAAAACAGGATAGTACGTGGACAATTCTCATCTTAAAAATAGTAGTTTTCTTTTTCATTTTTTATAGTATCTATTTTAGTATCATTCATTTAGCATATCATATTGTAAGATATATCTATTAAACTCTTAAATTTTGCCTGAATCATAAATAAAATTTCTGCTTGTACAGAAATACTCAACTCTTTCTAATTAAATTCATTATAAAAAGCTTTTAAAACAGTTTATTTTCAGGCTGTATATTTAATTAATTTGAAGTTCTCGAAACAGATATACCAATACCTATCTGGTCAATTGTGAAGTAAGCAAATCCTAATAAGGTTGCATTTAAAGTAATTTTTTTTCATATGTGTAAAATTTTGTTTGTACTATTTTTTGAATCATCTCCTATAAGTTTCCCAATCCCTACTTGCGCATTTACGAAATAAGGAATATTTAACAAGGCTGCCTTAAATGTAATTTTTCTCATTATATAATATTTTAAAATATTAATATTCTACCTAATAATGATTTTATTTTTATGCGTAAAATTGTGACTTTATTAACAATTTGTGGTCTTATAATTGTATTATCTAATATGATTAAAATGTTATTTTTGAACTTTAAGTTTAATAAGTGATTATAAATTTGTTTTATAGAGTATAAAATTAAGAACTATTTGTTCAAATACAAATATTAATTCATTTTTTTATTCCATTTATACAAATAGTTCAAAATATGGGCAAAAATTGAATGAAATGAAATTAAAAAAAATTAGAGAAGAAAGGCATTATACGCAAGAGTACATAGCCAAGAAACTAGGGATTTCTATTAGGGCATACTCTAAAATTGAGCGTGGCGAAACACAACTAACTATTAATCGCTTAAAAGAAATAAGTGCCATTTTAAACGTTTCTCCGTTTGAATTATTAACTGATGAAGTAACTCAGCCCTCGAAAAAACAACAACAAGGAGGTTACAATGTAGAAGAATTAATGACTATAGACTCTTTCCCCATGAAAGAACATTATGAGGAAACAATAGCCATCTTAAAAGATCAAATTGAAACTTTAAAGAAAATCATCGACAAGATGAGTTTTTAACTTTTTACATAAAAGCCTGTGTATTTACAGGCTTTTTTTATGATTAATAAAAATTTATTTTAAAATATATCTGATATTTATTGAAGTATTTATACTATCGTTAGTTTCTAACGGAACATACTTAAGAATACCCTTCTTTGACAATTCTAAAATTTTTATCTTATCTTTTTCAAACCAGGTAATTTGATATTCTAAATCGGTAGGTTTAATGTCAAAATTATTGTTGCTTTGCCCGGCACTTGTAATCATCGCTGAACCATAAAACTGGTTATAATAATCATAAAGATCAAAAGTTAGAGGTTCAACAGTTTCTGCTGTCAACGGTAACATCACATTCGGTGCAACAAACATCTGCGTTTGAGACAAGCGTTCTTTTCTCAATACTTCTTGATTGGAACTGTCTAATTGCTTTTCGATCCATTCTTTATATGAACCTTCAAATCCTTTTTCTTTTGCATGTTCATAAGCTTTCTCTCCGTCTGTACCCACTACTGATTCTACCCATTCGGTAAAAGTTCCGTAAAACCCGTGTTTTAGAGCCAATTCGTAAGGAGAATTTCCCTTTGAAGTGTTTAACGATTGAATCCATTCGGATACAATGGCTGCCGTTTTGTCTCTTTTTGCAATTTCAACATCCACTTCTCGTCCCCAAAGCATTTTTTTCCATTCATCTTCCGTACCGCCAAAGCCTTTTTCAACCGCTTGTTCATACGCTGTTTTTCCACCTTGGGCATCAATCATTTCAATCCATTCAGTAACCGTTCCATCAAAACCTTCGTTTACCGCAATTTCATAATCGTTTGCCGGTTTTGCTATAATTGGAGTATTTATTGCGGAGATCTTTACCGGAATTTCTTCTACCTGATCATCTTTTGGTTCTTGGTTTTCCGGTTGATTTTCAACTACTTCATTTTGAGAGGGATCAAATGGAATTTCTTCTCTTTTTACAACTTCAATCACATCTATTACATCCAACAAAACCGATGAAGGGTTTTCACTTGTTATCAAGACCGGTTCATTTGAAGTTAATTCTGGATTTTCTGTAGTTTTCTCCATTTCTGGTTCAGGAACTTCATTCGATTTTGCTACTTCAACCACATTCATCTCGTCTAATAAAATCACCTGAGAATCTTGAGACGGTAAGATCTTTAGCTCTTCAACTGGAGCAGGTTCGGGTGTTTCAGCAGGTTTAATATAGGTAATTAAATCTCTTTTCTCAATTGATTTTGAAAGCGTGACAAAATCAGAATAAGAAACAATATAACGATCTAATGCTTCAATGGGATATAGATAAACCACATCATTGACATCTCTGATCTTTAAAGGATTTTTGTTCCCTTCAGAAATTGTAAAAAGCGTTGAAACCTCATTAGTTGTCGTAAAAATATCTTTGCTGTTTAAAATTTCGTACCATTGATCATCAACCCACATATAAAAACCTTCTTGTATAAATGAGTCCTCAGGATGAATCAAAATATTGTATCCAAAATCATTTGCATCGGCAGTTGCTTTTTTATCTATTTTTTCAATCTGTAAATAAGGTGCCGCGTAATACACTGTATTTGATTGTTGCGCGGTTGCAACAAAAGGAAAACAAATAATAAGGGTAAAATATTTAAACATACTGAATGCTTTTAAAACCTTGCAAAGGTACATATTTATCAAAAATAAATAATAAATTGTCAACTTGCTTTATATTTGTGTTTTAGTAAACATAATTTTAATGGAACAATCATCATACGTAAAAACAACTTTTCAGGATACCATAGCTACGATAGAATTTTTTCATCCGGCAAGTAATTCATTCCCAAGTTCACAATTGACAGAATTAACAAATGCCATTAATAGTTTAAACACGAATACAGCGGTACGTGTAATCATTTTAAAAAGTGCAGGCGAAAAGGCTTTTTGTGCAGGTGCATCGTTTGACGAACTTTTAAGCGTAAGTAATTTAGAAGAAGGCGGACAGTTTTTCAGCGGATTTGCCAATGTTATTAACGCCATGCGAAAATCGAACAAAATAATTATTGGACGTATCCACGGAAAAACAGTCGGTGGCGGCGTTGGTTTAGCTGCTGCATGCGATTATACTTTTGCTACTAAAAATGCGTCGATTAAACTATCGGAACTCTCAATAGGCATTGGTCCGTTTGTGATTGAACCTGCTGTAAGCCGAAAAATAGGTAAACCTGCGTTAGCTGAAATGACGTTAGATGCCGAAAATTGGAAAAGTGCCCAATGGGCTTTTGAAAACAAGTTGTTTACGCAATTGTTTGATAATACAGCCGCAATGGACACAGCTTTGGGGAAATTTGCCACACGTTTAAGCAGTTACAACCCCACAGCTTTATACGAAATGAAAAAAGTTTTATGGGAAGGAACCGAAAATTGGGACACCCTTTTAAAAGATCGGGCAGCGATTTCGGGCAAACTGGTTTTGTCTGATTTTACCGTGAATGCATTAAATGCTTTTAAAGGGAAATAATAAGCATATAAAAAAATTCGGAAGCTAAAGCTTCCGAATTTATACAATCAAAAAAATGATTATTTTTTAGCTTGAATATTTAATTCAACATCTATTTCCTGAGAGATCATCCAATCTTTTGCATCACCTTCTGTTCCGTACGTTAATCCCCAATCTTGTCTGTTAATTGTAAATTTAGATTCTATATGAACCTCTTCTTCAGTCATTGTAACCTTAGCAGGGAATGTTACATTAACGGTTTTGTCTTTAATTGTTAAGTTTCCGCTGATAACATTTGTTGCACCTTCAAGAACGCTCGTATCTTTTGCAGCATCAAATGCAGCAACACTTGTAATTTCGAAAACTGAAGTTGGAAATTTCTCTACATCAAAAAAGTCAGCACTTTTTAAATGTGCATCTAAATCAGCTGAAGTTTTTCCTCCTGATGTAGTAGGATCTACTGACGCTTGATTTGTTACCAGTGAATTTAGATCTAAATTAAATTTACCTCCTGTTACGGCGTCGTTTTCAACAGCCACAGTTCCATCAGTTTTTATAACACCATATCTTGGGTTAAGACCGCCTTTGTGGTAACCTGTCCATTTTACAGTGCTTTTATCTGCTTCTACTGTAAAAACCTGTCCTTTTTGTTCTGCTACTTCTTGCTCTGCTGTGGTGTTCGCTTTATCACCAGATTTGTTACAAGAAACAAGCATTGCTACTGCAGCAAATGCTAAAATCGTTAGTTTTTTCATACGTAAATTACTTTTTTAATTAAAAGCCAAATGTATCTATTTTTATTAAATCAAAAGTTAATCTAGTTTAATTAATTCTTTGGTAATTCATTTAAATTATTAACAAATTCGCCATTTTTAAAAAAGAATAAACCTCCGTTCCAATCTTCTTTTACATTATACTTTAAACCTTTCAATTCATTCTGAAAATAACCAACATATTTTCTGGCAAGCTGCTTTCCAAAATAATTACTATCCATTACATATAACTGTGATTGAAAACTTTCTGCTAACGTATAGTCTAAATTAAAATAACTCGTCATTACCAAAAAAAGCTTGTAATCATTCTTTTTTGCCCAGTTTTCGTAAATATATAAAGGTTTACAAAATTCAGACGAACAACCATTCGCAAAGGTATAAACCAATGCTTTGGGATATTTTTTCAGTTCGCCCCTTAATTCGGTAGCATTTATAACATAAATTTTATTTTTATCTGTTGGCCGATTTGGTTCAAACGAAACAACCATTGCTTTTTGTTCATCTGTTAACTTATTGTAATCATCCGAAAATCCACCAATACTCACTAAACTGCAAGAGTTTAAAAGGAATAAAAGGCTAAATAATGCAAAATGCTTTTTCATAAGATTCAATCAATAATTAAAGGATAATAAGCGTTAATGATTTCTATTTTTATAGAGGGATATTTTTTTTAAATACATCGTCTAAGTTATTATTATATAACGAATTTATGATAATTTTCTTATTGTCCTTTGTTTTAATTTCAAAATAAAAATAATCTTCAAAAATAAAACTCCTAATACCTAATTTTGCCATTCTTGCCCCAGATATATGTAACCTTACATTTTTGATATTTTCTAATGGAATAACTACTTCTAAGCTACTATCTGCTAACTGTATTTTTATTACATCGTCTTCTAAAAAAACAATCTGATTTTTTACATATCGATAATAATTTGAGTGAATATAAATTATAGGAATTGTAAAGAAACTTAACATCACTAAACAAATAATCGTCATGTATTTCACATCATAAGAAAAATACAAAAAACCAAGAAACAAAATAAAGTAAAATGAAAAAAGCCATAGTCTTCTAAAATGAGTATATTTCGTTACTTCTAACTTCATAGATATTATTTAATTTATCAAATATACATTAAATTTTAAATCACTAATTTTGCTAAAATTTTCGAATCATGAGTTTTATCAGAATCACCAAACAATTTACCTTTGAAACCGGTCATGCGCTGTATGGTTACGATGGTAAATGCCGTAATGTACACGGGCACAGTTATAAATTATCGGTAACCGTTATTGGCAAGCCCATAACCGATAAAAACCATGTAAAATATGGAATGGTGATTGATTTTACCGATTTAAAGGTTATTGTAAAAGAAGAAGTGGTTGACCAGTTTGATCATGCGACCGTTTTTAACCAAAACACGCCACATGTAGAACTAGCTAAAGAACTGGAACAACGCGGGCATCACGTTATTTTGGTCGATTACCAGCCAACAAGCGAAAATATGGTGATTGATTTTGCCGAACGCATTAAAAACCGTTTGCCACAAAACATTAAACTGCTTTCGCTGCGTTTGCAGGAAACCGAAAGCTCTTATGCCGAATGGTTTGCCACTGATAACGAATAAACAATGATTACGTTAGAAATTCCTACAGATAAAAAAGTCTATTTTACATCCGATCATCATTTCGGAGCACCTACCCGTGAACAAAGTCTTCCACGCGAAACATTGTTTTTACAATGGTTAAACGCTATTGAAAAAGATGCCGGCGCTTTGTTTATTGTAGGCGATTTGTTTGATTTCTGGTTTGAATATAAAAAAGTGGTTCCCAAAGGATTTGTACGCATTTTGGGAAAATTGGCTCAAATGCGCGACAACGGTTTACCTATTTATTTCTTTGTGGGAAATCACGATTTATGGATGGAGGATTATTTTGAAAGCGAGCTGGATATTCCTGTTTTTCACGAACCTAAGGTTTTTAAGATTTTCGACAAAACCGTTTTTATTGGTCACGGCGACGGATTAGGTCCCGGTGACAAAGGATACAAACGCATGAAAAAGGTGTTTACCAACAAGTTTTCAAAATGGCTGTTTCGTTGGTTGCATCCCGATATTGGCGTGCGGTTAGCAGAATATCTGTCGGTAAAAAACAAACTGATTTCAGGAGAAGAAGACGCTACCTTTTTGGGTGAAGAAAACGAATGGCTGATTTTGTATGCCAACAAAAAAGTAAACGAACAGTTTGCCGATTACTTTATTTTCGGGCACCGGCATTTGCCTATGACGTTTCCTTTAAAAAATAATCCGCAAGCATTATACATCAATTTGGGAGACTGGATTCAGTACTATACTTTTGGAATTTTGACTTATTCAGATTTTCAATTGAACGCTTATTCAAATAAAAATCTTTCGGAACATTTTCATCCAAAATCCAATCGTGATGTTTAAAATGGCTCCATTTTTCAGCCGCTAAATCTACTTTTGGATCAATTAACCGTTTTGAAGTTTGTGAGTTAATTCGTACATTACTTCTTATCGCATAAACCGCAACATCTTTGCCCTCTTTTTTAAATCGATCTTTAATTTTCTGAGCCATTTGCCAGATCACATCGGGCGTATTTAAGCGGGCACGTTGTTTCATATTTAACATTTCGTCGTTTGAAAATTTCACAGTATCTCCGGTTTTTTTATCAACAACCTTAAATTTCACCTCTCCGCTACGCGAACGCAACATCATCCGCCAGCTTAATCGGTGCCCTTCTTCGGTCCACAATACATTTCCCGGAATAACCCAATGACGCAACGGCAATAAAACCTGAATGATTAAATACGGCACAAACACGTATTTAAACGTATTTAAACCAATAGTTGTAGTCTGGTTGCCGTAATTTTCTTTTGGTCTTTTGCGAAAAAAGAAATTTCGGATCTGGTTGGGCTGAAAAAAGAAAATACAAAAACTCAAAGCAAAATACGGAAACACCCCGATTTGCAGAGTAATTGAATTAAAAATATGAAAGATTAACGAAGCGATAATTGCCAGCCAACGGGTACGTTTCCACAATAGTGCCGGAATAATTAATCCGTCAAACGCAATGCCCATATAGGCAATAAACAATTGAAACTCGTTTTTTTGAAAAAGATTTTGAACATAATCGGGCATGTTTTTCATGCTCATAAACATGTTTCTTGTTACGGTACCGTCTAACCAATCGGGATAAAATTTCGCAACCGTTGCATAAATATAGACACAACTTACCTGAATGATAAAAGCCCAGCGAATCCACTGTGGCATATAGTTTTTCTTTATTGCCGGATTTATTTTAGCATCGAAAGAAGCATTGGCATTGGCAGGTAAAAAGCACATCATTAAACCAATAAGCCACATTAAATAGTAGTGGTTGTTGTAAGACGTTTTTTGCCCAAAATACGCCAAAGACCACAAAAGAGTTAAGGCTATAATTGAAATGCGGTATTTAAAACCAAAAATTACGCCTAACGATGCCAGTCCCATTAAACCAAAAACCACATACATGGTTTCATTTTGGATAGATAGCAGCCATTCAAAACCAATAAAGGTAAAATTGGTGGAAGTATTAATAAAGTTACTGTTGACCCACTTTAAAGCCAAGGCACCAACAGCTTCGGCAAAAAAAACGATTCCGAAAAACATCCGGAAAACAATCAGTGAAGAATTATCAATTTTTTTTAATGCCTGCTGCCACATCTTCTATAAGTTTTTTATAAAATTTCTTGAATACGTTTCATCCTTTTTCAACGCTTCAATTAGTAAATCAACCGAACCGAAATTTTCTTCATTACGTATTTTCGTTAAGAAATGAATTGTAATTTCTTCGTTATAGATATCGTCGTTAAAATCAAAAATATTCACTTCGATGGTTTTCTCAATACCGCCCACCGTTGGGTTGGTACCAATACTCAACATTCCGTAAAGGTCTCTGCCTTTTACCGTAACGCCAACTACATACACACCAATTGCCGGAATCAACTTATAATCCTCAACAACCTGAACATTAGCCGTGGGATAACCAATGGTTCTGCCCAACTGCTTACCAGAAACCACCTTGCCCGAAACCGTGTACGGATACCCCAAATACGTTTTTGCCAAAGCTACATTACCCTCGGTTAACGCCTTACGAATCTTGGTTGAACTTACCGAAACATCGTTTAATTCTTCAGCGGATATCTGCTCCACATCAAAATGGTATTTGTTTCCAAATTTGATTAAATCGTGTATGTCTGCTGACCGGTTTTTACCGAAACGGTGATCGTAACCAATAATTATCTTGCCAATATTAAACTGGTCAACCAATATTTTTTTTACAAATTCTTCGGCAGACAAATTGGCAAATTCCTGAGTAAATTCCTGGACTACCAAATGGTCAATGCCAAAATTTTCTATTTGTTTAATGCGTTCATCAATTGTATTTAGTAACGAAATTTGATGGTCGGTTTTTAAAACCATTCTCGGATGCGGAAAAAAAGTCAATACCAAAGTTTGGTAACCATATATTTTTTTTTGAAGCTTTAACTTACTTAAAATTGCCTGATGACCTATATGCATACCATCAAACGTACCAAGTGTTACAATGGTTTTTTTTGTTGATTTAAATGCTTGTACCGAATGAAAAACGTTCACTTTATTTTTTTTTCAAAGTTATTAATAAAAGTTAAAGCATAAAAATTGTTAAAGCGCTAAAAAACAGGTGAAACACTTAAAAAATGAGGTTAAAAGAACATTACACATCATTTATAGTTAGTATTTTTGATGAATAAATTATTTTTTATGAAATTTTACAATAAACTCATTTGTATTCTTGTTATTTTCTTTACGGGAAATTTGTTTGCACAATTTCAACCTTTTTCCGAAAGTACTGAAAAAAACTTTTCCGATACTGATAAATTTGTAAGACTAAATGAACCAAACGAGTTTAGACTTTACACTTTTAATCTTCAAAACTTTTTAAAATGGGTAAAAGATGCACCTGAGCTGTCTAATGCTCCTTCTGATTTAATTATTTCATTACCCGATGGCAACGGAAACTTCTCTAATTATTGGGTATATAATAACAGTACCATGGAACCTGAACTGGCTGAGACGGTTTCAAACATACGAAGCCTAAAAGCTGTTGATATAAAGAATACAGGAAATAATGTAAGTATTAGTGTTTCTGATATTTTTGGTTTGCACGCAATGGGTATGAAAACCGATGGGTCTGTTTTCTATATTGATAACTACACTAACGATTTAAACGCTGTTATTGCATATCAGCGCAATAGTTTAGAAGCACCGAAAAACAACTTTACCTGTTTGGTTTCTAACGATAGTCCTCAAAATGAATTTGCAGCTTTTAACACGCCAATCCAGACATTCAGCTTAGACAATAAACGCAGAACCTTTCGTTTAGCTTTAGCCTGTACCATTGAATATGCAGCTTTTCATATTAACAACGCCCCAACCGGCACTCCAAACACCACTCTTACTCAAAAAGAAAATATTGTTTTAGCTGCAATGAACGTTACTTTAACACGTTTAAACCAGATCTTTGAACGTGAATTAAATGTTCATTTAAACTTAATTGCCAATAATAGAAGTATCGTTTATATAACAAGCGATAATTTTACTAATAACGACGCGAATGATTTAATTGACGAAAGTCAAACCGTTATTGACAATGTTATAGGTTCATCTAATTACGATATAGGTCACACGTTCAGCACCGGCGGCGGCGGATTGGCAAGTTTAAGTTCAGTTTGTAGCTCTTGGTCAAAAGCTTCAGGGATAACCGGCTCTCCTTCTCCTGTTGGAGATCCGTTTGATGTAGATTATGTAGCACACGAAATGGGACATCAGTTTGGTGCACATCACACGTTTAATAATTCGTGCCAGTTTAACAGGAACTCTTTTACAGCAATGGAAACAGGCAGCGGAAGTACCATTATGTCTTACGCGGGCATTTGTACACCAAACGTACAAAACAATGTAGATGATTACTATCATTACATAAGCATCAAAGAAATGCAGACCTTTTTATCTACTGCAAGTTGTGCTGCACAAACTACCGTTTCAAATTCGGCACCTGTTGTAAGTGCTTTATCGGCAAAAACAATTCCTTACGGCACACCGTTTATATTAAGCACCACGGCAACCGATGCAGACAACGATCCGTTAACCTATACGTTTGAACAAACAAATACGCAAATAGCTACGCAACCACCTGTTGCAACCGCTACTACCGGTCCGGCATTTAGATCTGTAGCACCAAGCACAGACAATTTCAGATCATTCCCCGACCTTTCTACCGTTTTAGCAGGTACAACAAACAGCAACGGCATTGTAAGCAATAACTGGGAGCGTTTGGCAACAGTAGGCAGAACGTATAGTTTTGTTGCAACAGTTCGCGATAACAATCCTCTTGGTGCACGTGTTGTTTATACACAACCTGTAACCATAACGGTAGCAAACACAGAACCTTTTGTAATTACTTCGCCTGATAACAATCCAAATACAACAGAAGCAACCTGGTTTTTTGGCGATACCAAAACAATTACATGGAATGTAGCCGGAACCACTGCAAACAATATTAATACAGCAAATGTGAATATTTTGGTTTCAACTGATGATGGTATCACTTATACCACTTTAGTTGCCAATACACCAAACGATGGTACAGAAACAATTACTGTTCCTTCAAATGTAACGATCTCACATAATGCACGGATTAAAATTGAAGCGGTGAACAATATTTTTTATACGGTTTCTAAAAAATTCACCCTGTGGGATCCAAATGTAAGTGTAGAAACAGTTGAATTAAAAGATCTAAAAATTTACCCGAATCCCGCTACCTCTGTTTTAAATATTGAATTTTCTACAGAAACTTCCGGCAAAACAACATTTGATATTTTTGACTTAAACGGCAGGTTGATTCAAACATTGATTACCGAAACGGCAACAGATATTCAGCAACAAATAAATGTGGAAACTTTAAAAACCGGAATGTATATTTTAGTGATAAACACCGGAAAATATACCTCAACACATAAGTTTATTAAGAAGTGATGTGTTTCCTTAAAGGAAAAAACGCGGAAGTTTTAGAACTTCCGCGTTTTTTTATTCCTCAAATTTCTCATTAATTTTCTGTTCCAATTCTTTTTGTAATTCTTCAATCACCGGGCGAACGGTGCTTTCTGGTAAATCGGCAATACGTATGTACATCAACCCGTCAACCGAATTATTAAACAACGGATCCACATTAAAAGCCACCACCCTTGCATTCTGCTTAATATATTTTTTAATTAAAACCGGCAAACGCAATCCGCCTGGCTCTACCTCTTCAATCAGTTTGTCAAATTTATTTAAATCGGCTTCGGCTTCATTAAAGACAAAATCTTTATCGGCATCTTTCAGCTGCACTTTATATTCTTTTTTAGGCTGAACATATTGTGCTACATACGGATCGTAAAAATGCGATTTCATAAACTCAATCATCAACGATTTACTAAAATCAGAAAACTGGTTACTGATGCTTACGCCTCCAATCAAATATTTATGCTCGGGATATCTCAATGTGGTATGCACAATTCCTTTCCACAATAAAAACAATGGCATTGGTTTTTGCTGGTAACTACCTACAATAAAAGCACGTCCCATTTCTATCGATTGTTCCATCATGGAATACAATTCCGGTTCAAATCGAAACAATTCTGTCAGATAAAATCCATCGATTCCGTGTTTTGTATAAATGTCTTTTCCCAATCCCATCCGGTAAGCACCTACAATACACTTCGCATCGTCATCCCACAAAAACATGTGCTTATAAAACGTATCGTATCTGTCTAAATCAATCGACTCGTTTGTGCCTTCTCCAACAGCCCGAAACGTAATTTCACGCAAACGTCCAATTTCACGCAAAATATTAGGAATATTAGCCGCATCGGTTAAGAACACTTCGTAATTTTTGCTTTGCAACAAACGGTCATCTCCTTTACGCAACGCTTCGATTTCTTTGACCATTAAATCTTGCAATACCGGATGCTCGATTTCTTTTGGCGGTGGGGCAGGCAACTTAAACGACGGTATTTTGATGTATTGTTTTTTATCATCTTTCGTGGTATTTGCCAACAAATACGTTTTTTGGCGCAGGAATTTACCAAAATTTTCAATAGAATCGCCATGTTCATCTTGTTCGGCAACAGTTATAGGCTTACCAATACGCACACGAATTACGCGGTCTTTTTGAGTAAGTAGTTCCGATGGTAATTTTGCTGTTTGCAATGTTGGACTTATTTTAGACAACAAATAAAACAATTTGCTGTTTTTTGCATGAAAATAAATTGGAATAACCGGCACCTGTGCCTTCTTAATCAATTTCAACGCGCTTTCTTCCCAAGGTTTATCAACGATTTTATCGCCATCTTCAAAATTTGATACTTCGCCGGCAGGAAAAATCCCCAATGGTTTTCCATCGCTTAAATGCCGTAACGTTTCCTTTAGCCCCAAAACACTTGATTGAGAATCTTTATGGTTCTCAAACGGATTTACCGGCATGATAAACGGTTTCAAAGGTTCAATGCGGTGCAATAAAAAATTGGCGATTATTTTAAAATCAGGATCATGTTCACGCATTAATTTCAGCAATAAAATCCCATCAATCCCCCCTAACGGATGGTTTGAAATGGTTATATACGGTCCTTGTTTCGGCAAGCGTTTTAATTCTTCAGGATCAATTTCGAATTCTATTTGAAATTCTTCTAAAATTCCGTTTAAAAACGCTGTGTCTTCTAAATGTTTATTGCGGTCGTATATTTTATTAAGTTCAGAAATTTTAAGCACTTTCATTAACAACCAACCAGAAAAAGTACCTATAAGGCCGTACTTATCTAATTTTATTACCTGTGCAATTTCTTTAGCGGTTACTAACCCCATTAGCTATTTTTTTGCAAATATAACAATTCATTTAACTCTTATAAAGAGTATTGATTTTTTAGATTACGAAATTTAAATATACTAAAAATTGTTAAGCAATTATTAAAAAATGTTTTGGTATAGAAAGCAAGTGTTTTATATTCTAAAAGCCGCTGTCATCGCTAACAGAACTTTAAATAAAGTTAGAGAGAAGTTGGGGGTATGCATAAAACAATAAACGCCATCCAAATTGAGTGGCGTTCATTATTTTAATTTTTATGCTCAGACAGATTTGTAATTCTTTCCTCTTGCATTTCCCCTCCTGTTTATAAACTTTCAAAAGGTGTTTTATGATTAACTGATGTATTTATTATTTCATGTTTCTCACAATATATAACAAAAAAACCGCTCAACTTTCATTGAACGGTTTTCTAATATCCAAAATCTAGTATCTAACTTCTAAAAGATTACAACGGAATATTCCCGTGTTTACGGTTTGGTGTTGCTACTTCTTTATTTTCAAGCATTTTAAATGCTTTGATTAATTTACGGCGAGTATCTTGCGGAAAAATTACCTCATCGATAAATCCACGTTGTGCTGCTCGGTATGGGTTGGCAAATTTCTCGGCGTATTCCGCTTCTTTTTCTGCTAATTTAGCCGCTGGGTCAGCTGCTTCGGCGATTTCTCGCTTAAAGATGATTTCCGATGCGCCTTTTGCTCCCATTACGGCAATTTCTGCACCAGGCCAGGCAAAATTCATATCGGCACCAATGTGTTTGGAGTTCATTACGTCATAAGCACCACCGTAGGCTTTACGTGTAATTACAGTCACTTTTGGAACTGTAGCCTCGGATAATGCATATAATAATTTTGCACCGTGAACAATGATTCCGTTCCATTCCTGGTCAGTTCCCGGTAAGAATCCCGGTACGTCCACCAATACCAATAACGGAATGTTGAACGCATCACAGAAACGTACAAAACGAGCGGATTTAATGGACGAATTCACATCTAAACATCCTGCCAAGAACATTGGATTGTTTGCTACAATACCAACCGATTTACCTCCGATACGTGCAAAACCTACAATAATGTTTTCTGCATAGTTTTTATGAATCTCGAAAAACGAATCTTCATCAATCACGTTGTTGATTACATCGTGCATATCATACGGTTTGTTCGCATTGTCCGGAACAATCGCATTTAATTGCTCACGGATTTCGTCGCCCATTTTGTATGGTAAATCTTCCACAACTTCCTGATTGTTTTGTGGAATATAACTCAACAAACGTTTTACATCTTCTAAACACTCGATATCGTTCGCTGAAGTTGTATGTGCAACACCTGATTTTGTAGAGTGCGTTGAGGCCCCGCCCAATTCTTCCGAAGTTACGGTTTCATTGGTAACGGTTTTAACCACGTTTGGTCCGGTTACGAACATATATGAGGAACCTTCAACCATCATTGTAAAATCGGTCATAGCAGGCGAATAAACCGCACCGCCTGCACACGGTCCCATAATCGCAGAAATTTGAGGAATAACACCCGAAGACTGAACATTACGGAAAAAGATATCAGCATATCCTCCTAATGAACGCACACCTTCCTGAATACGAGCTCCACCCGAATCGTTTAATCCAATCATCGGTGCTCCTACTTTTAATGCCATATCCATTACTTTACAGATTTTTTCTGCGTGCGTTTCAGATAAAGCTCCGCCAAAAACCGTAAAATCCTGTGCAAAAGCATACACCAAACGTCCGTTTACTGTTCCGTAACCTGTAATAACTCCATCGCCTAAATAATGCTCTTTATCTAAACCAAAATCTTTTGTACGGTGTGTTACAAAGGCTCCGATTTCTTCAAATGAACCTTCGTCAAAGAAATACTCAATACGCTCACGAGCCGTTAATTTCTTTTTTCCGTGTTGTGCATCGATACGCTTTTGTCCGCCGCCTAATTGAGCTTCGGCTAATTTTTTATTTAATATTTCGAATTTTGTATTCATTGTTTTTATTGTTCTTTTATTAATGATTTTAATTCTTCCTTACTTGGAAGTACAGTTTTATATCTGCTTGCAAAAATGTGTTCGTTATTTTCGGGCAAAGTATATTCCACAACGGCTTCACTTTTGTTTTGACAAAGTACAATTCCAATGGTTTTGTTTTCGTCTTCCAAACGGACTTCCCGGTCATAATAATTCACATACATTTGCATTTGTCCAATGTCCTGATGCTTCAGCTCGCCGATTTTCAAATCAATCAATACAAAAGATTTCAATATGCGGTTGTAGAAAACCAAATCAATCCAAAAATGTTTATCATCGAATGAAATCCGTTTTTGTCGGGCTACAAAAGTAAATCCATTACCCAATTCCAACAGAAAATGTTCCAGCTTGTTGATGATTTCTTCTTCCAACTGATTTTCAGAATAAGCCGATTGTTCAGGCAATCCGATAAATTCCAAAATATAAGGGTCTTTTATGGCGTCTTTTGGTTTTTCGAGAATCAGACCTTTTTCGGAAAGTTCTTTTACTTTGTTCTTATCCCTGCTCAAAACCAACCGAGTGTATAATGCCGAATCATACTGACGCTCCAATTCCCGTACACTCCAATTATTTTTTGCTGCTTCTATTTCATAGAACTTACGTTCGTTTTCATCATTAATCCGCATCAGTTTTAAATAATGCGACCAACTTAAATCGAATTTTGCAGACAGTGTCTGTTGTTTTTGGAAATCTTCAGACAGTGTCTTACTTTTTGGAGAAATCGTCAACAGTGTTGACGAATTTGAATACGTTAAATAAAAGTATCGCATTTTAGTAAGATTTTCCACAGAAAAACCTCTTCCAAACTTTTTGGTTAGCACTTTTGACAGTTCCTTTAAAAGCTGTTTTCCGTATTCGGCTCTTTCTTTACCTCCTTGCTCTTCCTCAACAATCATTCTTCCTATTTCAAAATAGGTCGTTACCATTGTTTGATTAATGGTACGCACAACATTGCCTCTTGCCGATTGCAGTAAATCAACAATTTGAGAAAAGAATTTTGTATTTGAAAGTTTGTTTGGCATTTTACGTTATCTACAGTTTTGTTGGTATGCGTAAAACTTTTTGATCTGCTAAATATTGTTTTAAAGCAACTAAAGCAGCAACTTCAGCTTCTTTTGCCTGGTTTTCTTTGATGATATCTGCACTATAGAATTTCTTAACGAAATTGGTATCAAAGTTTCCTGATACAAACGCTTCGTGCTCAAACACAAATATACCAAATGGCAAGGTGGTGCTTACGCCTTCTATTTTGTAATCCTGAATGGCTTTTAACATCAATTGAATCGCTTCGTTGCGGTCTTTTCCGTAAGTAATCAATTTGGAAAGCATCGGATCGTAATAAATCGGTACATCCATTCCTTGTTCAAAACCATTATCTACACGAATACCTTCGCCTTCCGGCAAAATATAGGTTTCTAAATTTCCAACCGATGGCAAGAAATCGTTCAAAGGGTCTTCGGCATACACACGTAATTCCAACGCGTGACCTTTGATTTGTAAATCTTCCTGTTTGATAGGTAATACTTCTCCACGAGCTACACGAATCTGCATTTCTACCAAATCAATGCCTGTGATTAATTCCGTAACAGGATGTTCTACCTGCAAACGGGTATTCATTTCCAAAAAGTAGAAATTCTTATTTTCGTCCAATAAAAATTCTACTGTTCCTGCACCAACGTAATCACAAGATTTAGCCACTTTTACTGCAGCTTCGCCCATTGCTTTACGGATTTCAGGTGTCAAAACCGCAGACGGTGCTTCTTCCACTACCTTCTGATGACGACGCTGTACCGAACATTCACGTTCGAACAAATACACCACGTTTCCGTGGGTATCTGCTAAAACCTGAATTTCGATGTGACGAGGAGAGGCAACGAATTTTTCAATGAAAACCGAACCGTCACCAAAAGCCGAAGTTGCCTCGGAAATAGCACGCTGCATCTGAGATTCAAAGTCTTTTTCTTTTTCCACCACACGCATTCCTTTTCCACCACCACCGGCAGAAGCTTTAATCAAAATCGGAAAACCGACTTCTTTTGCCACTTTCTTCGCTTCGTCAATATCAGTAATAGCGTGGTCTAAACCGGGAACCATAGGAATATCATATCCTTTAACGGTATCTTTTGCAGCCAATTTATCACCCATTACCTCAATGGCGTGAGATTTTGGTCCGATGAACGCAATACCGTTTTTCTCTGCTAATTCAGCAAATTTGGAATTTTCTGATAAGAATCCATATCCGGGATGAATACCATCAACCCCTAATTCTTTACAAACTTCAATGATTTTATCACCTAATAAATACGATTGGTTCGACGGTGCTTCGCCAATACAAACGGCTTCATCGGCAAATTTCACATGCGGCGACTGGCGATCTGCAACCGAATAAACAGCAACGGTTTTTATTCCCATTTTCTTTGCTGTTTTCATAACACGCAGTGCAATTTCACCACGGTTTGCAACTAATATTTTTTTCATTTGGTTTTAAATTTTATTGTGGTTAAGAGGAAAGACGAAAGAGTCAAGAAGAAAGATTGTCCTCGTTTCTTTGTTCTAGCTTCTTTTCTCTTTATTCTTCTAATCTCTTAATAAACCCCGAAATCATTTTTTGCAGTTCTACAATTTTACTTTCTGTTTCGTTTGTTTTAATTTCTGATATATAATTATTTTGCCTTGCTATAAGAAGTTGTGTTTGGAGTTCAAACGATGAACCAAGAGCAATATTTAAAAAATGCTTAAAGTGAATATTTCCTCTGTTTGAGCCTTCTGCAATATTTGAAGGAATGGAAACCGAAGCTCTATTCATTTGGCTCATCAATCCATATTGTTCTGTTTTAGGAAAATCTAAACAAAGTTTGTGAATATCAGAAGCAACTCCCATTGCTAATATCCAAATTTTCAGATTTTTGAAATTATGTCTCATACCTTCTTTCTTTTTAAGGCTAAGATAAAAGAGCTAATCTTGATTCTTTCTTCTTTTCTCTTTCTTCTAAAAATTACTCAAACTCAATCAAAAGCTGTCCTTTTTCAACTGCCTGACCTTTTTCAATCGCGATAGATTTAATCACTCCAGCACGTGGTGAATCAAAGCTGTTCTCCATTTTCATTGCTTCTAAAATCAACAGATTATCGCCTTCCTGAACTTCCTGACCAACCTGTACGCTGATTTCTAAAATCAAGCCCGGCATTGGTGCTTTAATGGCATTTACCACTTTTGCTTTACCAACTTCAAATCCCATTTCTTTGATTAACTGATCTAAATGATTGGCAATAGAAACCACATATTCGTTATTGTTTATTACAACAGTATAGGTTTTGTTGATGAAATCGGTGCTCACAACTTCTGCATGGTACGAAGTATTATTGTGTAACACATGAACGTTTTTTTGATCTAAACTTACCGAATCAACAGTAAGTATTTGCTCTTCTGTAAAATCAAAATGATGTTCGTTATTTACAGAAACTTTAAGTGCATTATTCATTATTTAACTTGTTTCTAAAGGTGTAAAGTTATTTAAAAAATCGCAATTATTTTATTAAAACCATTGTTTAATATATTAATTAAATGCTTCTTACGATATTTGAATAAAAAACAAATGAACAAGTATTCAGTCGTGTTTATGCCGGATTTAAAAACAATTGAGCTTATAAAGCTGATGAAATTAACTTTAGCCGATGGAATTGGTTGGTTTAACAGTAAAAACTCGCTGGCTCATTTTACGATTTTTGAATTTTTAGAAGAGGATATAAATATGGAACGAATTGAAAAACAATTGGAACGAATCGCTTCCGGGATTAATACGTTTGATGTTCTATGTAATTCGTTCGATTATTTTGACAATGGTGCTTTTTATATAAAACCTGATAAATCTTCAACTGAAAAAATGCGTTCTGTAATGAAGGTGATTTTGGTGGAAACGAACAATATCAAAAAAACAATTACTAATACCACACCACATTTAACTATTGGCAGACGACTGAGTGGCGACCAATTACAAACCGCTCAGAAAATATTTACCGAAATACATCTGTCTTTTGAAATACAATATCTAACCTTGCGAAGATTCGATGAAAAAATCAGACAATTTGTAATTTATCAAGATTTTCCATTATTGGGCAATTCTAAAGAAATACAAGGAAGTCTTTTTTAAAGTTTATATTTGCAGAAATTCAGCTTAAATGAAACAAATAGTACTTGATTTTTGGAACTTTGTAAAGAAACCAAAGGATATTCAATATTCAGGAAATGAAAAAGCTTACAAATGGAAAGTGTTTTTTGCGCTTTTCGTTTTAAATATATTAATTACAATCGTGTATTTAGGGTTGTCCTCCTTAATTTCATATTTTTATCCCTTAGAGCATAAATTAGAAAACATAGATTTTGGACCTATCTTAACGTTTTTATTGCTTGTGATTTTAATTCCATTGATTGAGGAAATTGTTTTTCGATTGGGATTGAGAAGAGAAGGAATCGTAAAATCTTTGTTTACCGAAGAAAAGTGGCATCGTTATTTTTCTATATTTACTTATCTTTCTGTAATTACTTTTGCCTTAATGCATGGAACTAATTACCTTTTTGATAATTATTGGCTACTATTGTTAGTACCTTTACTTACCATATCTCAATTTTTCACCGGGTTTATAAATACCTATTTACGTGTTCGGTTTAATTTTTTTATGGGATTTGCATTTCATGCTTTTTGGAATTTTACAGCTATCTTTTTAACGAGTTCCGCTTTTGTGTTATCTCCAAAGGAAACAGTAATAACTCATAAAAATTATGAGTTAAATATTGAAGAAAAGAATTTTTTAAGCCATTCGTCAGGAGAAATGTTATTTACAATAAATAATGACACCATTTACCAATTGGAAAGCAAGGGGTTTAAACTAAAAGACATTTTAGAATCCATTGACAGCATCAAAATGGATTTTATACCAATTTCTGATTATGTAGATATAAATCTTAAAACAAACAAAGGAATTTTAAAAGATTCACTGTTGATGATTCTTGAAAATGAAGGCTATATAGAAAAGAAAACGCAAACCAATTAGTTTGCGTTTTTGTTTTTTAAGTAATAATTCAACAAAAAGCTCGTTGAACAATCGTGTTGTTTGATGTGCTTTTCTTTTAATTCGGCTTTAATGTTGTTTGCTAAAACTTTTCCGTATTCCACGCCAAACTGGTCAAAACTGTAAATGTTCCAAATATATCCCTGCACAAAGGTTTTATGTTCGTACATAGCCAACAAACTTCCCAAAGATTTAGGAGTGAGCTTATCTATTAAAATGGTATTTGACGGACGGTTGCCTTTAAATTCTTTATATTTTGCGTTTTTATCGGTGTCTTCATCGGTGTGGTGGTAATTACCTTCTTTTCCGTTCATTAACGCTTCGGTTTGCGCAAAGAAGTTTGCCATTAACAAATCGTGCAGGTCACTTGAAAAATACGGATTTACAAATCCAATAAAATCCGTAGGAATCATCTTTGTTCCCTGGTGAAACAGTTGGAAAAATGCATGCTGAGAGTTTGTTCCCACTTCGCCCCAGACAATGGTTCCGGTTTCATAATTAACAGGATTTCCTTGTCGGTCGGTATTTTTGCCGTTACTTTCCATAACTACCTGCTGTAAATATGCCGGAAGCATTTTTAATTTATCTACATACGGAATGACTGCTTCGGTTTCAAAACAAAAAAAGTTGTTGTACCAAACAGAAAGCAATGCCAGAATTACCGGTATATTTTGTTTAAACGGTGTGTTTATAAAATGTTCATCCATTTGATGGGCTCCGTGTAAAAGTTCTTCGAAACGATCAAACCCAATAGACAACGCTGTGCTTAACCCCACCGTGCTCCACAACGAATAACGCCCGCCAACGTAATCCCACATCGGAAAAATATTTTGCTGTTCTACGCCATAATTTACTGCTTCTGCGATATTAGACGAAACGGCGACCAAATGGTACGGCGTTTTTAAATTATTTTGTAACAGCCATTCTTTGAAAATATCGGCATTGCTGATTGTTTCTAACGTGGTAAATGATTTTGAAACAATAATAACCAACGTGGTTTCTGCTTGCAGCTTCTTTTTTAAACACTGAATACTGTCGTTATCAATATTTGAAATATAATGGACATTTAAATGATTTTTATAATCAGCCAAAGCTTCGGTAACTAATTTAGGGCCTAAATCAGAACCACCAATACCGATATTGATAACGTCTGTAAACGCTTTTCCGGTTGATCCTTTTAGCGTGCCGTTAATGATATTTTCGCAGAAGTGTTGCATTTGCTTTAAAGCAGCAGCCACATCATCTGTTTGTTTGTCTTTAGATGTTCTTAAATCAGTATGAAGTACTTTTCGGTTCTCGGTTTCATTAATGATTTCGCCGTTTACCAAGGCATCAATTCCTGTTTTTAATCCGGTTTCTTCTGCCAATTCAATTAATAAATTTATCGTTTCGGCTGTGATTCTGTTTTTTGAAAAATCGATTAAAAAATCGTTCCATCTAATATTAAATTCCCGGATACGATTTGGATTTTGAGCAAAAAGCTCTTGCATTTTCACAAATTGAATTTCATAAAAATGCTTTTTTAGCTTTTGCCAGGCTTGTGTTTCTGTTGGGTTATTTTTTAGTAATGACATTTTAATCGAATTTTTCTAAGATTTTATCGTCAATAGCTTTTTTAATAGGTTCTATTTGCGACAAATATACGGGTAATTCTTTCTTGTCCATCTCTAACGAAGTAGGTAATTTTTGTCTTAAAGGATCTACCTGAACACCATTTTTCCAAAAACGGTAGCAAACGTGTGGTCCGGTTGCCAAACCTGTACTTCCTACTTTTCCAATTACCTGTCCTTGCTGGACACGCTGCCCCTTGCGAACCAAAATTTTCGACATGTGAAGGTATTGGGTAGTATATGTTTTATCGTGCTTTATTTTTACAAAGTTTCCGTTACCCGATGTATAACCTGTTTGAATAACCACACCGGCTGCGGTTGTCATAATAGGCGTGCCGTGTGGTGCGGCATAATCGGTTCCGTTATGTGCTTTGAAACGCTTTTGTACCGGATGAAACCGGTTGTTTGAAAATTTTGATGTAATGCGGAAATATTTCAAAGGCGATTTTAAAAACATGGTACGCATTTGCTTGCCTTTTTCATCATAAAACTGTGCATTGTTCTGATTTTTTTGTTTAAACGGAAAACCATAAACATCTTTATCGTTGTAATTAAAATAGGCTCCTAAAATTTCTTCGGTTCCCACGTAAATAGAATCGTTAATATATTTTTCACGGACAGATAAGGCAAACTTGTCACCGCGTTTAAATTTAAAGAAATCAACGCTCCATGCAAATTGTTTAGCCAAAGCTGTTGCCAATCCCGGATCTAAACCTTCTTTTTGAATGGAAGCCGATAAAGAACCGTCTATTACACCGGCAATGGTTTTAACTTTGTACGTAACAGGATAATTTACCGTATACGCATGAATTGAATCGCGGAAATCAATCACCTGGAAACCCATTTTATCGGGTTCGTAAATCATTACTTCTAAACGTGGAATGGGGTCTTTTGTTTTTAATAAGGTAAATGTTTTACCTGCCTTTATTTTACGTACATCAAACGAATCTTTGATTTTACTTACAATATCGTGAATTTCGGTAGCATCGTAATTGTGTCTTGCCAGTATCAAACTTAGGTTGTCGCCACGTTCCACCGTATCGCGTTCCATGTGGTATTCATTTAAAGAAAATCCATAAGCAAACTCAGGCTTTGTTTCCGCTTTATCAGCAACAACCACCTCGGCAAACTCGGGTTCGGTTTGTTTTTTGCACGATATTACTGCGAAAAAAAGGACAAAAAATGTTATTACTTTTCCAATTTTCATTACAAAGCGTTTTTCCCCCAATTCGCTAATTCTTCATCACTCCACAATTCCGGAAAGAAAATACGTCGTTGGTATTCCGGCAGCATATATTTTTTCCAATCGCTGCCACCCGTTGCTTCTTGTGGGCCAGCTTCGCTTTCTATGTATTTTTTTGCCGCTTTAAAGTGCCCGATAACCCAGGTAATATTCACCGTTTTATCATAATGGCGCATGGCTGCACGCAAATCTTCGTTTTGTTGATCTTCTTCTGGCAGTTGCTTAAATTTACGCCAAAGGTTTGTGGTATTGTATTTTTGCATGAAATCAATGAATTCTTTCTTGTATTTTTTCTCAAATTCATTAATTAAATATGATTTTTTTCCTGTTTTGTAATCTTTGCCCGCAGCTTGCCAGTACAGATGTTCAAAAGCGTGTTCGTACGGAGTGTTTCTGTCGATGTTTTCACGGTAACGGGCATCAATCAAATTGATTAAATCGGTAGAAGCAAATTCAATTAAACGGTATTGTGCACTTTGAAAACCGCTTGCCGGTGTTAGGGTATTTCTAAATTTAAGGTACTGTTCTGTTTCCATACCATCGCCCATGATGGTAAACGATGTGGTTAACATATCAAAATAACGCGAAATTCTGCCTAAACGTTCGGTAAAGAATTTCGTGGTTGGATTCTCTGTTGAACACACCTGCTCTATTTCCCACAAAATCATTTTAAACAGCAATTCGTTTACCTGATGATACATGATAAATACCATCTCATCGGGCAAGGTAGAACGCTGAATTTGTAAATTTAACAGTGCATCTGTCTGGATATAATCCCAGTAAGTTATGGGTTTTTGCCAAAGCAATCCTTCTAAATGCGTATCTAATTTTTGATCTATTTGTGTGAATTTGTTTTCTAAAGCTTCAATTTTTTGTTGGCGTTCGTTTGAAATCTCCATTATTCTATTACTTTCAAATTAGTTTTTAAATTTTTATACTGAATTAATTCTGCCTTTAAAGAACCAACAAGTAAACTTGCCTGAATTTTTAACGGAATACGGTTTTCATCGTTTGAAACCCACATGGTTAAACTCTCTTGTTCTTTAAAAACACGACCCGACATGACATACGGACGGAATTTCATAGTATTTACAGTTCCAAATTTAGTTTTAATTTTCTCATAACCCATAAATTTTAATTTAAATTTAAAGGTTTCATCGTCAAAAAACATGTCAATTTGAATTGTTTCGCCGGTTTTGATACTTTTCAGTTTGTCTTGGTTACGCAAATAATAAAACGCCGATATAACATCCTGAATTTCTGAATGAACATTATATGTTTTTTCTGTTTTTGCTTTATAGTCTTTCAGCAAAACCGTGTTATTGGTATAATTTATAAAGCCTTCTTGATTTTTGGTATATCCGCCTTCGTTTATTTTACGTATAAAACGATAAGGCTGCCCGGTTGTCATATCAAAATAACTTTGGTAATCATCTTTTACTTTAAAAAAAGCTTTTGAAACACCAGTGGTGTATCCATCACCTTTTGCGTGATATACACGCTGCCCGTTATAATTAGTTTCTTTAAGTTCCAATGTTGCAATACCTGCATTTATAAAGCCGTAAGATACCTGAAATTTGAAGTACTCACCTGCTTTAAAGGCAGATGATTGTGCAAAACCAGCTATTGTGATAAGAAAAACCACCAAGCTTAAAAATGTATTTTTCATATTCTTTTCAATTTTTTTACGAAAGATACAAAACAATATCTATTCCAAAGTTATTAAAAACAAAAAAACCCGGCTGTTACCAACCGAGTTTTTATGCTATTAACCAACCAAAAAACTATAAATTATGAAAAATTTATTACACTTAAAAAAGTATCTTACTACCCTTTTTTTGTGAGTGCAAATGTATAAACTTTTAATAGTTGAAAAAATACATTTTAAAATTTTAACACACTTTTAACTTTTAATGATTAATTGCTTAATTTTCAGATTATAAAGTACCTCGTTTTTCTTGCTCTCTTTCAATAGATTCAAACAACGCTTTAAAGTTACCTGCGCCAAATCCGCGAGCACCCATACGTTGAATTACTTCAAAGAACAACGTTGGACGGTCTTCTACCGGTTTTGTAAAAATCTGTAACAAGTATCCTTCTTCATCGGCATCAATCATAATTCCTAATTTTTGTAATTCGTTGATGTCTTCTTTGAATTTATCCATATGATCTTTTAAACGCTCAGGAATTGCATCATAATACGCTTGAGGCGGAATTGACAAAAATTCCACACCACGTGCTTTCATATCAGATACCGTTTTAATGATATCGTCTGTAGCTACTGCAATGTGCTGAACGCCTTCTCCTTCGTAAAAATCTAAATATTCTTCGATTTGTGATTTCTTTTTACCTTCTGCCGGCTCGTTAATAGGGAATTTAATTCTTCCGTTTCCGTTTGCCATTACTTTAGACATCAATGCAGAATATTCAGTAGTAATTTGTTTGTCATCAAACGATAAGAAGTTCACGAAACCTAAAATATCTTCGAACCATTTTACCCAAACATTCATTTGGTTCCAACCTACGTTTCCTACCATGTGGTCTACAAATTTTAAACCTACCGGCGAAGGGTTGTAATCACTTTCCCATTTCACGTAACCCGGTAAAAACAATCCGTTGTAGTTTTTGCGCTCTGTAAACAAGAATACGGTTTCACCATACGCATAAATACCTGCCTGGATTACTTCACCGTTTTCATCAGAAGTTACTGTTGGTTCCATAAAAGATTTTGCACCTCTTTTAATTGTTTCTTCGTATGATAAACGAGCATCTTCTACCCATAAAGCCACCACTTTTACTCCGTCCCCGTGTTTTTTCACATGCTCGCCAATAGGCGACTGAGAGTTTAAAGCTGTTGATAAAACAATGCGTATTTTATCTTGTTTGATCACATAAGAAGCACGATCACGTACTCCGGTCTCTAATCCTGAATAGGCTTCAGACTGAAAACCAAAAGCAGTTTTGTAATAATGTGCTGCCTGTTTTGCGTTTCCTACATAAAATTCTACATAATCAGTACCTAAAATTGGTAAGAAATCTTGTGCTCCTTCAAATATTTTTTCTAATCCGTACTCAACAGATTTTAATTCGTTTGACATAATTCTATTATTGTTAATTATTGTTGTTAAAAATTAATCTAACCACGACTGATAGTACTGTTCATCGGCTATCTTCATGGCTTCTTCGGTAACCTTTAAAGGTTTAAAGGTATCAACCATTACGGCTAATTCTTGTGTATCTACTTTACCTATGCTTCGTTCCATTGCTCCAGGGTGCGGTCCGTGGGGAATACCTGCCGGATGTAATGAAATATGTCCTGCTTCGATATCGTTTCGGCTCATAAAATCACCATCGACATAATACAGTACCTCATCAGAATCGATGTTGCTGTGGTTATATGGCGCCGGTATTGACTCAGGATGATAATCATATATACGGGGTACGAACGAGCAAACCACAAACGCATCGGTTTCAAATGTTTGATGTACCGGTGGCGGTTGGTGAATGCGTCCTGTAATGGGTTCAAAATCGTGTATTGAAAACGCATACGGAAAGTTGTAACCATCATATCCCACCACATCAAACGGATGTGTTGCGTAAATCATATCAAAGATTTCGTCTTGCTTGCGGACTTTAATTAAAAACTCACCTTTTTCGTCATACGTTTCCAATTCTTCCGGGCGGCGAATGTCGCGTTCACAAAACGGCGAATGTTCTAATAACTGACCAAACCAGTTACGGTAACGCTTTGGCGTATAAATTGGTCGGCGCGATTCTACGATAAACAAGCGGTTATCATCTGTATCAAAATCTATCTTGTAGATTACTCCACGCGGAATCAACAGGTAATCGCCATATTTAAAATCTAAATTTCCTAAAATAGTACGTAGTTTACCGGTCCCTCTGTGAATAAAAATCAACTCGTCTGAATCGGTATTTTTATAAAAATAATCTTGTGTTTTTCCAGAAGGGGCTGCCAGTGTTATGGTAACATCGCTGTTTGTTAAAACGGCTTTGCGGCTTTCTAAATAATCTTCTGTTTTAGGTACTTGAAAACCACGCAACCGGTATGATTGTATATTATTTGCCCGTGCAATTTTTGGTGCAACACTGTAAGAACCTTTAATTTCTTTAACCTGTGTGGGGCGGTGTTCGTGATACATATTGGTTGACATACCATCGAAACCAACGGTACCAAATAACTGCTCGTAATAAAAACCACCGTTTGGCTTCCGGAATTGCGTGTGACGTTTATGTGGTATATTTCCTAATTTATGATATAAAGGCATAATTTGTTTTGTTTTTAATTTTTAATAAAAGCATAGAAAAGCCTTCTTCATTCAGGGTTGCGTTTAATGAAGTATTTTAGTTTCGATAATAATCCTTGCCATGTTTTCATACTTAACAAATATAAAAACATTTTTTTTTGATTTTATTAATTTTAACCTAAAAATAAAAGGCTCATATAAAATGATTTAGACTATTTAAAACCAAAACCCTAAACTAAACCAGGTGTAATGTGTTTTTACTTCGGGCGAATAAGATTGTTTAATTTCCAGCGGACCAACAACGGTTTGAAAGCCATAACCCAGTGCATAACCCGATTTAAGCGGAAGTTCTAACCAGTCGTTATATTGAAACATCGCGTTTTTAAGGTACATGTAATTTGCTGTAAGGTTTAAATGGTGCTTTTTATAAAAACGGTAATCGACCCGTATAAGTGTTTTTAAATACGAATTTGAATTAAGACTTAAAAAATCGTAGCCATAAAAAGGTTTTATGTTTGACAGTGATTGAAAACCATAACCGCCTAAAAAGTAATTTAAGTTAGACGACGGCAAACTACCAACGGTTATACCAACATCTCCTTTTAGCTCTACCGATACACGGTCAAAAAACGTTTTAACAACGCCTAATTCGCCATTAATTTGAGTAAAAGGCTCAAAATTTTCGTTGTAATCAGATGAAAATAACGTGTGTTTTATTTCGGCATTAAAATTCACTCCTTTTGTAGGAAAGTATTTGTTATCATACGTATCCAGAATCACATTAAAATACGGGCTTAAATAATGACTGTTATCTAACCAGCTTTTACCAAAATAAACATTTGATATATCGGCAATTTGGTATTTATGCTCAACACCCAAACCGATCAAAAATTTATCGTTGTAGTAATTCTGCAGGTACAATCTGTTAGTAAGATCCGTCCAATCGGCATTAAAAATATCCGAAAGAAAGATCTGATCTGCCAAAAAGTCTTTGTCGTAAGGTTTTACATTGTATTTGAATTTATTCAACCTGCTTTGCATTCCAAAACTCCAACGCAAACCATTATCTACCAAATAATTAAAATTATACCGAACATTGTCTCCGAAAATAAAATCAAACGAAGCCACATCGTTTTTAAACAATAGTTTTTTCTGGGTTACATTTACCAATGCGGCACTTTTGTAAAGGTGGTCAAAATGTAATCCGAATTTTAAAAACCTGTCTACCGTGCTTTCTTTTAGGTTAAGCACCAAATAATCGCCTTGCTCATCTCCTTTTTCAAAATGATAATTGATGGAACTGAAATTTTGGGTGGCATTTAAATTGGTTATTCCTTCTTTTAGCTGGTTAAACGAAACACATTTATTGTCAAAATAACCTAATTTACCAAAAATATAATCTTTGTTGTAATTTTTAAGGTCGTTCATTTTTACCGAATGAACTAAGATTTCATCGTTAATAACGTAATCGGGCAGCTTGTTTTTCTTGTAGCCCGATCCAAGCTTTTGTATGTCAGCTAATTTTTCTGTTGCCGCATCAATTCCTTTCTGAATGATCTCGCCACCTTTATCAAACGTAATGACCGAATAATTAGAAATATCCGGTTTTATGTAAATATCGGTTGCTTTCACTTTTTCTTCCATCCCCCCGTACATTCCGTAATTGGCAATTTGCATCAAAATATCAAAAATGCCTTTAATATCACTTCTTTCTTTTTTTCCGTCTTGCACATCCACACCAATAATGATGTCGGCACCTTTTTTACGGATTTCTTCAATGGGATAATTGTTCACCACACCGCCGTCTATCAACAACCGATCATCGATTTCAACAGGCGTGTATAACGAAGGAAACGCACCACTTGCCAGAATACTTTGTGACAGGTTTCCTTTTTCCAGAACTACTGCTTCACCCGAAACCACATCGGTAGCCACACAAAGAAACGGAATAGGAAGTTTAGAAAAATCATCTTCGTAACGCACATGTGCAAGCAATTTATTTAAAAGGTTGTAATTGTACATACCTTTTGAAAGTGAAACCGGGCTGCCTATTTTAAAATCGTTAAAAGGGAGTTGCAGGGCGTAAATCTCGTCGTTTCGTTTTTCGTAAAAAGATTTTGCTTTTCTGGGGATATAGTCTTGCAGTAGTGCATCGGCATCAACCGATTTAAAAATAGAATCTAACTGTGAAGCGTTGTAGCCCGACGCGTATAAACCACCAATAATGGCTCCCATACTTGTCCCGCCAATGTAATCAATTTTTATGCCTTGTTCTTCTAATACTTTGAGTACGCCAATATGCGCCAAACCTTTTGCACCGCCCCCGCTTAATACCAATCCAATTTTTGGACGTTGATTTTCTTGTGCCGAAATTGTCAGCGAAATCAGCCCAAAGTAGCAAAGAAAAAGATGGAATAAACGTTGCATATAAGCGTGTTAAAATTCTTTATAAATCTAAGAATTTTTTAATGATTGACCGCAAAGTTTACTGATTAAAATTTTAATAAAGCAGCTGTTGCCTATTATTCTGAATGGAATAAAAAATCTTTTGAGAATTAGATAGATCTTTCCTTCGTCGGGATGACAAATACAATCTTGTCATTCTGAACGGAGTGAAGAATCTCATAACAATCTAAAATTTTATTTTACATTTTCAAAGAAACAAGAATCAGAATATAAAGAAAATGCATCAAAGGAATAAGACTTATTAAAATCCAAATTAAATTTTTCTTCAGATTATTTTTGATAGTATCATAAATAAGAATACTATTTACTCCCGACCAAATTATAGATATAAAGAACATTCCCCAACCTAACATCTTCAGTATAGGGTATAAAGGTTTATGTATTCTTACAAACTCTGAATAATGCATTATTAGCATTCCAATTATTAACAAGAGAATATTTACAACCGAAATGATTTTAAATTTCTTATTAATCATCTAACTAATTTCTTTGAATAATAGGTATACCAAAATAAAACTCTAAAATCCGGGTACGGAACAAATAATCGTACTTTGTACGCAATAAATCAGACTGTGTGTTTACCAACAATGTTTGCGACTGGTTGTAATCAAAAGCGGTTGCCATTCCGTTTTCAAAACGTTCCTTGGTGTAACGGAATGCTTCTTCACGCGCTTTCAGCATTTCTACTGTTGCCAGATATGTTTCCATAGCTCCTTTGGCATCGGCATAAGCGGTATAAATATTGCGTTCTAAATCTAATTCGGTTTGTTCTAAAGTCAGCCTGTTTTTTTCTAAATTAACTTTGCTTCTTTCTACATTATTTCGGGTAAGAAACCCGTTGAAAATAGGAATGTTTAACTGCAAACCGAAATTGTGCCCTTTGTACATATCAAACTGTTCAAAAAAGGGTTTCGGACGCATTACGCCACCTCTTCCATCGGGAATATCCGCATACGAAACGCGGGAACTAAAGCTGTAAAACCCTACCAGCGAAGGCAAATGTGCACCTTTGGCAATATCTACATCTTTCTCGGCGATTTTAACGTTGTTTTCGGCAATCTTCAATTCGGTACGCTCTTGTCGGGCTTTATAATAAATTGATTCAGGGCTTTCAAAAAAGATGGTGTTCGGTTCAAATTCGTATTCTACATCGGCAATATCAAACTCTTTGAAATCTTCCATCTGAAGCAATTGCGCCAGGCTCATTTTTGAAACCAGCAACGCATATTCTGCCTGAATAATCCGTTGTTTATCTGTTGCAATGGTTGCCTTCATATCAAACAAATCTCCACTTGGAATCATACCTGCATCAACCAAGGCTTCTGAACGCACCAACTGCAAACTGTCTGTTAAATACTGTTGCTTTTGAACCTTAAGGTTCTCTTTGTTGAACAATATCTGCAAATAAGCATTTACCACGTTTAGGGCAACATCTTCTTCCATTTTAAGATGTTGGTATTGTGAAGAGATTAATGCCAATTTTGATTTGCGGAACCGGTTTTGATTTTGCAGCCCCTTGAAAATATCTACGCTGGCAGAAGCACCCATAGAGGTAAACTGCGTAGTTTGATTTTCTAAAATACCCGTTGTAATATTGGTGTTTAAACCTGTATTCCACGAATGCGAAGCTGTTGCGTTAACAACCGGAAAAAAGCTTCCGTAAGCATCTTTTTTATCAATTTCGGCAAGCTTGTTGTCCAATTCTATCTGACCAATAGAAACGTTGTTTTCAATAGCGTGATTTACACATTCTTCCAAAGTCCATTTCTTTTGGGAAAAGGAAACAAAACAAGTTAAAAGAAAAGATATGATTATTAGTTTTTTCATTGCTTTTGTTTTTTATTTTAAACCGCAAAGACACAGAGAACACATAGGTTCTCGCTCCCCTCTCCAAAGGAGAGGGGGTTGGGGTGAGGCTTATTTCTTAATCTGATTCCAAACTTTAATTTTATCGTCTTTGGTAATTCCTTTTTTAATTTCAACGTAAATTCCGTCGCTCACGCCCAATTCAACATCTCGGCGTTCAAATTTCTGATCTTCAATTTCTACCTCAACAAACGATTTCTTTGTTTTTTCATCGTACTGAACCAAACCTTCCTTCACAGCCAGTACATTCTTTGCATTTGCCAGAATAATAGAAGCATTGGCACTTAATCCCGAACGGATAAATGTAGAGTCTCTGTTTACCAAACTACCTTTTATCGGGAATTGCATCGCGCCGTTTTCGTTTACGCCTTTGGGAGCGATGTAATCCAGAATAGCATCAAATTTTTTGTTTTCAATAGCACCGACAGTAATTTCCAACGGAAGCCCCAGTTTGATTTTTCCTACTTCGGACTCATCCAGTTTCCCTTCAAAAATCATATTACCAACATCTGCCAAACTTGCAATAGTTGTTCCTTCGTTAAAGTTATTGGCTTCAATTACCTGATTTCCTTTTTTTACGGGAACATCTAACACCATACCCGAAACCGTAGAACGAATTAGGGTTTGTGCAATGTTCGACATTCCTTTTGTGGTTCCGGTTCTGATGATTTCGGCATTTTGCAACGTGGCATTGTATGATTGCTGTGCTTGTTTATAAGCGGTTTCTGCGGTATCGAAATCGTTGGCAGAAATCACTCCTTTATCAAAAAGAGATTTCTGACGGTCGTAAATTCTTTTTTGATTTTCCAAATCGATTTTAGCTGTCTGTATCTGGTTGGTTGCAGAATTTAAACTGGAAACATTTGGAACCACCCGGATTTTAGCAAGCAAATCGCCTGATTTTATGTAATCACCGGCTTCTACATATACTTCGTCTATAATTCCGGAAATATTTGGTTTGATCAATACTTCTTCTTTCGGGTTGATGTTTCCGGTAGCAACCGTGCTTTTAGAAATAGAACGAATTTCTGCCTGTTCTGTTTCGTAAACCACCGGTGGCTGGGCATTTTTCTGATACAACCAAAATAATGCGCCTGCAAAAGCAACTGCTAAAAAAACTAAAATGGTAATTGTACAACCTTTTTTCATATATTGTTTATTTAAGGTTTAAGGTTCTATGTTTAAAAATATGTTTTTAATTAATCTTTCTTTCCAATCCAGCCTAAATGGGTATTTTGAAAATGATCGTTGAATTTTAGTCCGTAACCAAATATCCGATCCATTGCCGAATGTCCAAATAAAATCACTCCGGCTAAAGTAATCAACGAATTATCCAACAAAAAACCCAAAAGCAGAACGATAACTGCAATCATTTTATGGTGGAAAAAATTATAAATCCACGCGCCAGTTTTAGGATTGACCAAATAGCCAATCATTGATACATCGGGCAACAGAATGCAAACAGGAAAAACCCACCAAGCATATTCTAACTGACTGAACAGGATAATTGAGAGTAAAAATTGTCCCAGTTCTTCTAATTTTATAAGATTATTCATTTTTTTATTTAATCTTTTCTGATTGTCTGTCATTTATCATAACAAAATGTTTTTAATAACTTTTTTCATTCCGATGTAGGAGGAATCTCCTTATTTACAGATTCTTCACTACATTTCATTTCGTTCAGAATGACAGGTATTCATTAATCTTTTATAAATCAATTATCACATTTTTCAATATATTTTTTCGCGATATTTTTAATCCAAGTAATTTGACTATTACAAAATGGCTTTATTTCCTCTACATAATTATAAACTCTCATCTTATAAATAGTGTCAATAACCTGACCATTCACAAAACCATCATTTATGTGTTTTATTAAATCAGATGAATATTTTGCATATTTAACACTTCCAAATAAAAGTATAAAACTTTGTCTTCCTCTTTTTGCATTTCGATTTGTTGCAATCGTTAATAGTTTATCAAAAATTTCTTCGTCTTTTTTTAACTTTTTATCAATTAAAAGTTTCTGTCTAATCTCTTCTCCATTTTTCCATATCTGATGTTCAAACGAGTACCATTTAGGTTGTTTAGAGAATGATTCAATCTCCAAATCTTCTTCTAATTTGTTAGGTATAATTGATTTTGTTTTTTCAATTAAATTTAGAATCTCTTCTTTCAAGTTTTAATCTTTTTATCTTTATTCTGTTCTTAACGCATCAATCGGTTTTACTTTAATAGCGGTAATTGCCGGAATTAAGCCGGCTAAAAGCCCTGCAACAACCAATATCAGCAAAGCAATAACCACCACACCCAAACTTACACTTGGATTTACAATTGGTATTTGGTCACTGTTTGGAGCTTTTTCCAATCCAAAATTTATCAACCAAAGTACCAACGAGGCAAAAATGATTCCTGCCATGCCTGCAATAAGCGAAAGTACAACCGATTCGGTAAGGATTTGTTTTATAATAACTGCCGGGGTCGCTCCCAATGCCCTACGAATTCCGATTTCCTGTGTTCGTTCTTTAACGATGATGAGCATAATGTTTACAATTCCTATGATTCCCGAACCAAGGATAAAAATCCCTACGATGTAAGAAACTGCTGTTAGAATAGAAAACAAGCCGTTAATTTTTTTAAATTCCTGATACAGATCAAAATGCCCAACAGCCCGATCATCCGTAGGATCAATTGTGTGACGGTTTTTTAACAACTTAAAAATACTTTCTTTTAAATCGGTAATTGGTTTATTGTCTTCTGCAGTTATCGTCATCCATCCAACTATATCGCCATAATTAAACGCCTGCTGAAATGTGGTAAACGGTATAAACAACTGCTTCTGGCTTTCTTCTGCATCGCCGCCCATATTCGAAATACTTTTGTAAACGCCCACAACCATAAAATTTACACCCTGTACCTTGATATACGATCCCAAGACCTCTTCGTCCGGTGCGTATAATTCCCTGATAACACCTTCGCCAATCACGGTAACTTTACGTTTATTTTCAATATCGCCGTAATTTATGAACCGTCCCTGAAGAATATCCATTGGCTGTTGCAGAATAAATTCGGGATAATCGCCATATACGTTGTAAGCACCCGTTTTTGTTCCTCTAACCACATTGTTGCTTCCTCTGAAACCGCCCAACTGGTTTCTCGGAGACACGTAGAGCAATCCGTCAATATCCCTTTTTATGGCATCTACATCTCCGTTTTTAAAATTATAATTTCTGCCTTGTGGCAACCCTTTATATGGTTTTGAAGTAGAGCTGGTCCACATAAACATGGTATTGGTTGATAAACCGCCCATTTGTCTTTTGATTCCGTTTTGCAATCCCTGACTTGCAGAAAGAAGAATTACCAGGATAAAAATTCCCCAAAACACTCCGAAAGCGGTGATCAGCGTTCTGAACGGATTGGCAGAAAGCGCCTCGATGATTTCATTCCATTTATCTCTGTTAAACATATTATTCTCCTCTTAATGCAACAATAGGTCTTATTTTAGCCGCGCGGTATGCAGGAACAAATCCGGCAAAAGCTCCGGCTACAATTAATATTACAAGTGTGGTAACCGCCACGTTAAAATCTACTTCGGGGCGCGTAAAAAAGTCGGCTTCTACATAAGGACCAACAATTTCCCAGACAATTAACCCAAAAATAAGTCCCGAAAAACCTGCGATAACCGTTATAAAAACAGCTTCCTGCAATATCATTGTGATAATTGAAATAGGCGATGCCCCCAAAGCTTTTCGTATCCCGATTTCTTTGGTTCGTTCTTTAACGATAATCAACATAATATTACCAACACCTACCACTCCGGCAATAATGGTACAAATTCCCACAAACCAAAAGAATGCCTGAACACCTCCGGTTATTATGTAAATATTTTTTGCCTGTTCTAACGAGTTATTGATGTATAAAGCCCCCTGATCATCGGGAGCGATCGTATGCCTTGCTTTCAAAAAAGTTTCCAATTTTTGCGTAAACTCGTGTGATTCGGCTACGGCATTGTCAAATTGCCCACTTTTTTTGAGCGTAAAAGCCATACTGCGGATGCTGTCACCTGCACTGTATGCTTTTTGAGCAGTAGCAATCGGGATAAAAACCCGGCTTTCTTCCCGCTCTCCACCCGGATCGGAATAAACACCGACCACTTTGTAAATCATTCCCGAAACATTCAATTGTTCGCCTAACGGATCTTCGCCGTTTTTAAACAAATCGTTTGCGACTTTTTGTCCGATAATGACGTTTTTTTCATAATTAGCATTATCGGATTGATTGACGAAGCGCCCCTTAACCATCGAGGCATTTTCGATGAACTGATAATCGGGATGAACTCCTTCCACCCGATACGTTCCGGTTTCTTTTTTATAAACGATGTTTCCGCTCCAAACTGAAAAAATCGCGGACTTGTATTCAATATAATCTTTAAGTAACGTGGTAGCTAAATCGTAATCTGCATTGTGCAGCTGAACGCTTCGCCCTACGCCTAATCCGTTATATTCTTTTTGGGTAACTCCGGGCCAAACTGAAACACGGTTAACGGCATCTTGTTCGAACTGTTTTTGAATTCCGTTCTGGATCCCGTTTCCTGCTCCGAGAAGTATCACCAAAATAAAAATTCCCGAAGCCACAGAAACACCGGTTAAAGCCGTACGGAGCTTGTTTTTATACAGCCCTTCAAATATTTCCTGCCATCTTTCAATACTAAACATATTGCGATGCTCTTATTTGGTTTACCAATTTATCTGATTCTATTTGCCCGTCTTTAAGATAAACAATACGTTTTGTCATGTCTGCAATATCAGGTTCGTGGGTTACCACAAGTACCGTTTTTCCCTCGTCGTTAATCTGCTGAATCAGTTCCATAACCTCATACGATGTTTTGGTATCCAATGCCCCTGTTGGCTCATCTGCCAATAAAACCTTTGGATCAGAAGCCAATGCCCTTGCAATGGCAACACGTTGTTTTTGTCCGCCACTCATTTCATTCGGCAAATGTTTTGCCCAATTTGCCAAACCTACTTTTTCAAGGTAATGCATCGATCGTTCCATACGTTCTTTTCTTGCCATTCCCTGATAATACAAAGGTAAAGCCACATTATCTAATGCCGTTTTGTAATTGATAAGGTTGAACGACTGAAACACGAAACCCAAAAACTTGTTGCGGTATTGCGAAGCAATGGTTTCGTTCAGGTTTTTAATGGGAACGTTGTCTAATGTATAAGAACCTTCGTCGGTTTCATCTAAAATCCCGATGATGTTCAGAAGCGTAGATTTTCCGGATCCTGAACTTCCCATAATAGAAACAAATTCGCCTTCCTTAACATCGAAATTTATTCCTTTGAGAACATGCAGGGAGTTTTTTCCCATTTGATATGATTTGTGAAGATCCTTTATTTCTATCATGACTCTGAATTTTAAACCTATAAAATTTCTATTTCTTTGTTTTAGTAAGTATCGTTTTTTGAAAAATGTTACAGGAAAATTGAAATTAATAACCAACAAAAAAACATAAACCAACTACAAAGGTTGAATAAGGTCACAGTAAAAATGTTCCGTTGCAACATCTCTTTATCTTTGGAACCGTTTTTGATTAAAAATCCCTGTCTTTAATACCATTATATGTAACGTTAACCCAACTCAGTGTACCGATCAGCTTCCCGAAATAATCTTTTGTCGGTGTTGTTGCCCCCATTTTTCCATAGCTCCTAATACTTCATTCAGGGTTCCGCTATAAGGAGTTAATTCATATTGCACGGTAATAGGTTTTGTGTTACAAACTTCCCGGGTCACAAGCCCGTTCATTTCCAATTCTTGTAATTCTTTAGACAGTATTCTTGGCGAAATTCCTGCTTCTCTTGATAATTCATTAAAGCCTTTTTTTCCATTTCTTAATACTGAAATTAAAACCAGTTTCCATTTTCCTCCTACTACGTCTAAAGTATCTCTAATTGCTAATCGCGCTTTTTGACAGCTTTCATCTGTATGCATAAACTATTCTTTTTGTAACTACTATCCTTTTTGTAACAGATAACAAATGTATAGTATTTATTTGGAAATTTGTATCAGAAATAAAAAATAAAGAGAAACATGAAAATTTTACATTTAGTAACTAGTTCCCGGGGTAAGGATTCTTTTAGTAATAAACTGGGAACGGCATTGATTGATAAATTGCAAAAAGTACATCCTGATACTACAGTAAACACCCATAATATCAATCAAAACCCTTTTCCGCATTTAGAAGAAGTTCATATAACATCATTCCACACCCCCGAAGCTCATCGTACCCCTGAACTGATAGAGGCAGTGAAACATTCCGATATTGCCATTCAGGGATTGATGGATGCAGATACGATTATTATTGATGTACCTATGTACAATTTTACCATACCTTCTACATTAAGAGCGTGGGTAGATCATATTGTACGAGCAGGTAAAACCTTTAAATATACGGAAAATGGAGTAGAAGGATTGATAAAAAATAAGAAAGTATATCTGATGATTGCTTCCGGAGGAGTTTATTCTGAAGGAATGATGAAAGATTACGATTTTACCGAGAAATATCTGAAAGCGATATTAGGCTTTATAGGTCTTCAGGATATTACGGTTTTCAGAATTGAAGGAACTGCCCTACCGGAATACAAAGAAAATGCACTACCAAAAGCTTTGCAGACAATAGAAACATATAATTTTAAAAATTAAAACAATGTCACAGAAAACAATCAAAATCATCGGATGGGTTTTAACTATTATTTTAGCATTTTTGTTTATAATGAGCGCTTCTATGAAGCTTACTCAAAATGAAACCGCTGTTGCCCAGGCATCAACATTCGGAATAGACGCAACTACTTATCTGTTCATTGGAATTATAGAAATTATTTCATTAATTTTATTTATCATTCCGCGTACAGGCATAATAGGCACTTTACTTTTGGCAGCATATTTAGGTGGTGCCATTGTAACCCATTTGCAACATCAAGAACCGATTGCAATGGCTGTTATCATTCAAATGATATTATGGATTACAGCTTTCATTCGCTTTCCGGAATTAAGCCAACGTCTTTTAACAACAAAAAATTAATAGTATGTTACAAAGAACCTTATTAAAAGTAACTCAAAGCCCCTGGCATCAGGGGTTTTTAGGAACAGGACACAGTGCGTCGGCTGTACTGGATGGAATTCCTTATGCATATTCCGATCCTTTTATTGTGTTTATGGATGATCAATTAAACCTTCCCGGCGGACCTCCTGTTGGTGGCGCTCATCCTCATGCAGGATTTGAAACACTGACCTTAGTATTGAAAGGAAATGAAAAAGATTGGAAAACAGGGAGTTTTGAAATAATGACCGCAGGAAAAGGCATCATACATACTGAAGAAATTACCTCTGAACAAAACTTACATATCCTACAGGTTTGGTTGGTATTACCTCCAGAAAAAAGATGGGCAGAGCCACAGCTCCAACGCATTTTATTGGAAAACGTACCAACGATTAAGAATGAAAATTTTGAAATCCGTGTGTATAGTGGCAGCAGTAACGGTTTAACCTCACCGGTTCAAAATCATACACCGCTTACATTGGTGGAATATAAAATGAATTCCAACCAAAACATTGTTCAGGAATTACCGTCTGAATATAACGGATTGATTTATGTTTTAAGTGGTTCGGTTCAAATTGGAGAAAAAACGATTAAAACAGGGCAGGCAGGCTGGTTGAATAAATTAGAAGAGCATACCGAAAGTGAAATTCAATTTTTATCTTTAGAAAAAGAAACACATTTTGTTTTATATGCCGCCCAGCCGCATAATGCCCCGGTGGTTTCTCACGGTCCGTTTATTGGAGATACAATGGAAGATATTACTCGGTTGTATAAAGAATACCGAAACGGGGAAATGCCCCATGTGAATGATTTGCCCGATAACCAAAAAATAGAATTTAATCCTTAAAAAATATAGGTAAATGAATCAAAATTTGGAATGAAGAAAAAAAATATAAAATTTTATTTGTACCATTTGGTTCAAAACATATACCTTTGTAAAAATTATGGCAAGAAGTATCGAATTTATACCCGAAGAAAAAATTACCAAAGCACTTGAAGTATTTTGGGAAAAGGGCTATGCCAATACTTCATTGAATGATTTGGTAGAAGCCACACAGCTCAACAAAAGTAGCCTGTATAACAGTTTTACGGACAAACATACACTTTTTGTAGAATGTTTGAAAACTTTTTACGCACAAATTCAGTGCGAATATAAAGGGGCTGTAAGTTGCTGTACAACACCCGCCATTAAACAACTTGATACTTTGATTGACAAAAAAGCCGATAAAAGTAATGTTGAAAAAAGTGCCTGTTTTGTTGCCACTACCTGTTTTGAAATGGCAAATGACACCAAAGTTCAGGCTATTCTGACTTCTGGAAGTCAGAAAATGGTTGAAATTTTCACAGCATTTATTGAACGGGCACAAAAAGAAGGCGATATTCCAAAAGACAAAGACGCAACCATAATGGCGCATGTTATACTCAATTCGTTCACCGGATTTCAACAGTCTTATATGTTGTACAAGGATATCAAGCTGATCAAGAAAATGGCAGAAGGATTAAAAGCCTATTTAAGGGCATAAAAAAAATTTGACAAAATCTGAACTAAACAGTTCAAAATATAAAAGAAACAAAAATAACTTTGAAAAAATTGTCGAACATAGAAGTTCGAAAAAAACATCAAAGGTAGCAACTGAGTCATCACAGGAATCGGCGGTTAATTTTTTTAAACAAAAAACAGAAACCTTAAAAAATAAACTTTGCAGATTTTTTTCATTTATTCTGTACCGATTAGTCCAGAATAAATAAATTTTAAAACAACAAAATATGGCAATAAACAGAAAACTAAAAGAAGCGATGCATTAGCAAAATATAAAAAATCAACGGCTTTTTTTGACCTATTTTGTACCAATTGGTTCAGAATTAATTTATAAATCAGTAATAATTTCCAATGAAAAAAATTAATTTAATTTATCATTTTGCACTTGCTGCAATTCTTTCTTCCTGCAATTCAGGTGAAACACAAAACCCTTCGGCTAATACAGTCGTACAATTACCACTATATATTATAAACGCACAAAATGTTCATACTTATCAGGAATTTCCTGCAATGCTAGAAGGCCGTTCCGATGTGGAAATTCGTCCGCAAGTGGGCGGTTACCTGCAGAAAATTTTTGTAGATGAAGGTGATTTTGTACCAAAAGGCCAGGTGATTTTTAAAATCGAAGACCACCAATACATCGAAGCACTCAACAATGCAAAAGGTATGTTAAACGCTGCCGAAGCAGCCCTTATCAATGCCAAGCTCGAGGTCGAAAAGCTATCCCCCTTGGTTCGGGATACTGTTGTTTCCCCTTATCAGTTAAAATCGGCACGAGCCTCTGTCAGCATTGCAGAAGCCAATAAAAAACAGGCGGAAGCGGCTGTTACTTCAGCTAAAATCAATTTGCGTTACACTACCATAACCGCACCTGTAAGCGGCTATATTACCCGCCTGCCAAAGAAACAGGGAAGTCTGGTTTCCTTAGCCGACCCGCTACCACTAACAACACTGTCTGACAATGCCGAAATTCACGCTTATTTCTCGATGAATGAAACTGATTTCTTTGCTTTTGGGGAAAAATACGCTGGCAGCACGCCGAGCGAAAAAATAAAAAATCTACCACCGTTAACACTTTTACTGCCAGATAATACAGAATACCCACAACAAGGACGCATTGATATGATTGATGGAAAAGTAGATAATTCCACAGGAGCTATCACACTTCGGGCAAGTTTCCCGAATGATAAAGGAGTACTTCGTTCGGGTAATACAGGTAAAGTAAGACTTGGTACACCACAGCAAAATGTATTGGTAGTTCCGCAATCAGCAACTTTTGAACTACAAAATAAAATTTATGCTTTTGTAGTAGCCAAAGACGGTAAAGCCGTGAAAACATTGTTAAATGTTATCGGAAAAACCCATAACGGCTATTTAGTAAGAGAGGGAGTCAAACCGGGCGACAAAATTGTGTACCAAGGCTTTGATACTTTACAGGACGGGGCTATTGTAGAAGCAGAAAAAATCGTATCAAATTCAGACATCAAATAACATCTAAGCAGAAAAAACATGTTAAAAAAATTCACAGACAGGCCTGTAATGGCTACTGTCATCTCCATATTATTGGCTATTTTGGGTATAATAGGGCTCAGCCAGCTACCCTTACGGCAATTTCCAGACATTGCGCCGCCTGCAGTTCAAGTCATGGCAATGTACCCCGGAGCCAATGCCGAAACCGTACTGCGCTCGGTAGCACCTTCGTTGGAAGAATCCATTAACGGAGTGGAAAATATGACCTATATGACTTCCACAGCAAGTAATGACGGTTCGTTGGTGATTTCCGTTTATTTCAAGTTGGGTACCGATCCCGATCAAGCCGCTGTAAATGTTCAGAACCGTGTTTCGCAAGCTACAAGCCAGCTTCCTGCCGAAGTAATACAGGCGGGAATTACTACCAACAAACAACAAAACAGTTTAATTATGGTGGTGGACCTGTATTCTGAAAACGAAGCAGAATATGACCAAACCTACCTGGCAAACTACGCTCAAATCAATATCATTCCCGAAATCAAAAGGATTCCGGGTGTTGGACAATCGATCATATTCGGCGGTAACAAAGATTATTCAATGCGGGTTTGGCTTAATCCGTCGCAAATGGCTTCATACAACATTACACCTCGTGAAGTGATGGCAGCCATTCAGGACAAAAACCTTGAAGCCGCTCCCGGAAAATTCGGAGAGAATAGCACACAGTCGTTTGAGTATGTGATTAAATACAAAGGAAAAAACAGCGATCCTGCCAAATATGAAAACATGGTAATTCGCACCAATCCGGACGGAACAATGCTACGGTTAAAAGATGTTGCCCGCATAGAATTTGGTGCTTATACTTACGGTAATTTCACTCGTGTAAACGGAAAACCGGGCGTAAACATTGCCGTGATGCAGTTACCGGGTTCTAATGCCAACGAAATCCAGATTGCGATTGACAAACTGATGCAGAAAGTGGAAAAAGATTTCCCGAAAAACGTGAAATACCTCACACTTTACAATACCAAAGTAATGCTCGATGCATCGATTGACCAGGTAAAACACACGCTGATTGAGGCTTTTATATTGGTGTTTATCGTGGTATTCTTGTTTTTGCAGGATTTCCGCTCTACACTGATTCCTGCCATAGCCGTACCCGTGGCGTTGCTTGGAACTTTCTTTTTTATGTCGGTTTTCGGGTTTTCTATCAACTTACTCACACTGTTTGCCTTGGTGTTAGCAATCGGTATTGTGGTAGATGATGCCATTGTAGTGGTAGAAGCGGTTCACTCTAAAATGGAACACCGGCATTTGCCGCCCAAAGCGGCTACACATTCGGCAATGAGCGAAATTACAGGTGCTATTATTTCTATTACGCTGGTAATGTCTGCCGTGTTTATTCCGGTTGGGTTTATGCAGGGTTCAACAGGTGTATTTTACCAACAATTTGCCTTTACACTTTCTATTGCCATTATGATTTCGGCAATTAACGCACTTACATTAAGCCCTGCCTTAGCAGCGCTGTTCCTGAAACCGCACCGAACCAAAGCTACAGATGAGAAAACAACTTTCAAAGAACGATTTTTTGCAGGATTTAACTCGGGATTTGAAAAAATGACGAACCGATACATTAACAGCGTACGTACTTTGGTAAAATTCCGCTGGGTAACATTGGGGGCACTTGCAGTGATAACTCTTGCCACGATTTACATGGTAAACAAAACACCGTCTGGATTTATTCCAAGTGAAGACCAAGGTTTCGTGGCAATTTCGGTTTCATTACCACCGGGAAGTTCACTTGAACGAACTACTAAAATTATGGAAGAAGTAGAAGTTGTTTTAAAACCAATTGAAGCCAATAAAACATTAATGGGACTGTCGGGTTTTAATATAATCACACAATCTTCAAGTTCTTCATTCGGGGTTGTTTTCCTAAACCTGAAACCGTCAGAAGAACGTGGAGAAATTAAAGATATCAATGCGATTATGGACGAAGCCCGCCAAAGATTATCCGCAATTAAAGGAGCCAACTTTTTTGTGTTTACATTTCCCACCGTTCCGGGATTTAGCAATGTAGACGGATTGGATTTTGTATTGCAGGACAAATCAGGAGGTTCGCTTACCAAATTCAGCGAAGTGGGAAACAATTTCATTGGCGAACTAATGAAACGTCCTGAGATTGCAGTAGCATTCACTTCGTTCCGTACCGACTATCCACAATATGAAATGGAAGTTGATGAAGACAAAGCCGAACAACTCGGCGTAAGCGTAAAAGAACTAATGCAGACCGTTCAAGCGTATTACGGCAGTTCACAAGTTTCCGATTTCAACCGGTTTGGCAAATATTACCGGGTAATGGTGCAGGCAGAAAAAGATTTTCGTACCACGCCCGAATCGCTGGAGGCCGTTTTTGTGAAAAACAGAAACGGTGAAAATGTACCGGTGAAAACCTTGGTAAAACTGACCCGTGTATACGGTCCTGAAAATGCTTCACGGTACAATTTGTTTAATTCTATCGGAATCAATGCCATTCAAAAACCAGGATATAGTTCAGGTGATGCCATACAGGCCGTAAGAGAAGTAGCCGAAAACTATTTACCGCAAGGTTATTCGTATGATTTTTCGGGAATGACGAGAGAAGAAATTTCAGCAGGTGGACAATCACTCATCATCTTTGGTCTGAGTTTGATCTTTGTGTATTTCCTTTTAGCTGCGCAATACGAAAGCTACATTTTACCCTGGGCGGTAATTCTTTCCATTCCAACAGGTATTTTCGGGGTGTTTGCCGCTATTGGTTTAACAGGAATTTCCAATAATATCTATGTTCAGGTGGCATTGGTAATGCTCATCGGGCTATTAGCAAAAAATGCCATTCTGATTGTGGAATTTGCTATTCAGCGGCGGAGGGCGGGAAAAAGTTTACTGGCGTCGTCTCTGGAAGCTGCCAAGTTAAGATTACGCCCGATTATTATGACTTCTTTAGCATTTATTGTGGGATTGATTCCTATGATGCGTGCTGCAGGACCTTCGGCACAAGGAAACCACTCAATTAGTATTGGTGCTGTGGGTGGAATGTTGTCGGGTGTAATTCTGGGATTGTTCGTCATTCCCGTATTGTTCATCGTATTTCAATATCTACAGGAAAAAATATCACCGCTCAAACCACATCAGCATATTGATTTGGAAAACGAATTAAATCCACATCATCATCGTTAATTTTTAGAAAAATGAAAGAGTATTATTATATAACAGCAGTTTTGCTACTGACACTGACGGGTTGTAAAGTTTCAAAAGACATTACAACACCAACGCCCGAAATGCCGCAGGAATTTCGCAATGCGTTTGCCATAAATGACACGGTAACCATAGCCGATTGGGAATGGAACCGTTTTTTCCCGGATCAGCAGTTACAAGATCTAATAGCCAAAGCCGTTGCAGGAAATTATGACCTGCAAACGGCTCTTAAAAACATAGAAAATGCACGTTTGCAATTACGACAATCCAAATGGGGGCAAATTCCGCAATTGAACGCTTATGTAAATGCCAGTACCAGTATTCCTTCGGAAAACAGTTTGAACGGATTAAGTGCCAATAGTTTTTTGGAAACAAGTCACATTGAAGATTATGTATTGGGTTTGTCGTTTTCGTGGGAAGCCGATATTTGGGGCAAGATCAACAGTCGGAAAAAAGAAGCTCTGGCTACTTATCTGGCTACGGAAGAAGCCAAAAAAGCCATACAGGCAAACCTTGTGGCTACCGTAGCACAGAGTTATTACAACTTATTAATGCTGGACGCACAACTCGAAATTGCCAGGAAAAATAAAGCATTAAGTGAAAAGACGGTTCGCATTATTTCTCGTCAGTTCGATGCGGGGCAGGTTACACATTTAGCCGTAGAGCAGGCAGAAGCACAACGTTTACAGGCTGCACGAATTGTTCCGCAGGTTGAAAAAGAAATCACAATTCAGGAAAATGCATTGAGCATTCTTACTGGTACGATGCCTGCCGAAATTCTAAGAAATAGTAACCTTACTGAAATTGAACTGCACGATAGCTTACCAACAGGTATTCCTGCTTCATTATTAAGTTTTCGTCCTGATGTAAAGGCATTGGAATACGAATTAGATGCAGCCAATGCCCGTGTGGGCATTGCCAAAGCGTATTTGTATCCTTCGCTCAGCATTACAGCCAATGCAGGATTAAACTCCCTGATGACAGATAACTGGTTCAATATGCCTGCATCGTTATTTGGAACACTGGCAGGAGGTCTTACCCAGCCGTTGTTGCAAGGAAAAAAACTACGAACACAATATGAAATCGCAAAAAACGAACGAGAGAAAGTCGTTATTGCCTTTAAACAACAGGTATTGGTTGCCGTAGGTGATGTGTCTGATGCGTTAGCGGAAATCGAAAAACTGAACGAAGAAGTGGCTTTTGCCCAAGCAAGAGTTAAGAACCTACAAAAAGCTGTGAGCAATGCCGACAAATTGTTTTCGAGCGGATTGGCAAATTATCTCGAAATCATTACGGCTCAAAACAACGTACTGCAAAGCGAGCTTGACCTGGCAGCAGTAAAGAGAAACCAGCTTTCTGCCGAAGTTAAATTATATAAAGCACTTGGTGGCGGCTGGAAATAATATCATAACAATCTGCTGTCTGTAAAAAGACAGTAGATTGTTCCTAATTATACAGAAAACAACCATAGTGTCCTCCAAATTTGTTGATAAACAATTTCATTTAATCCTTTTTTTCAGGCGAATTAAAAAATGCTCTGACTTTCTCTGCTTTTGATTTCCCAACAATTTTTATAATTTCTTCTTCGGGAGTCTCGCCTAAACGTTTTATAGATTTAAACTGAATCATTAGTTTTTCCATTGTTTTATCACCAATGCCCGGAATTTTGGTTAAACCGCTATCTATGGCATTTTTGCTGCGTTGGTTTCTGTGAAAGGTAATTCCAAAGCGGTGTGCTTCGTTTCGCAAATGCTGAATTATTTTCAATGTTTCAGATTTTTTATCCAGATACAGCGGAATGCTGTCGCCCGGATAAAACAACTCTTCCAAGCGTTTGGCAATACCAATAATGGCTATTTTTCCGCGCAAGCCTAAAATATCCAAACTCTTTAATGCAGCACTCAACTGCCCTTTTCCTCCATCGATGATTATTAAATCGGGCAATGGTTCGCCTTCGTCCAACAATCTTCTGTACCGACGAAAAACCACTTCTTCCATAGAAGCAAAATCATTGGGTCCTTCTACGGTTTTGATATTAAAATGACGGTACTCTTTTTTGCTGGGTTTTCCGTCTTTAAAAACCACACAGGCAGCCACCGGGTTGGTTCCCTGAATGTTTGAATTATCAAAACATTCGATATGTCGCGGTTCTTTATTCAATCGTAAATCCGATTTCATTTGTGCCATAATTCGATTGGTATGCCTTTCCGGATCTACAATTTTTATCTGTTTTAACTGATCCAATCTGTAATAACGGGCGTTGCGTTCGGATAAATCGAGTAATTGTTTTTTATCGCCGAGTTTTGGAACAGTAACCGATATTTTTTCGCCCAAATCAACTTCAAACGGAACAATAACTTCTTTGGTTAACGATTTAAAGCGTTCGCGAATCTCTATAATGGCAAGCGTTAACAGTTCTTCATCGATTTCATTCAATCGTTTTTTGAGTTCCAATGTATGCGAGCGAATGACTGCTCCGTGTGCAATTTGCAGAAAGTTGACGTATGCCATCGTTTCATCAGAAACAATAGAAAACACGTCAATGTTGGTGATTTTTGGGTTTACTATGGTAGATTTTGCCTGATAATTTTCTAAAATCTGTATTTTTTCTTTTACTTGCTGGGCTTCTTCAAACTTCATCTCTTCGGCATAATTCATCATCAGCTTTTTGAAATCTTTTAAGTTTTCTTTAAAATTTCCTTTTAAAAGCTGGCGGATGCTTTTTATTTTGTGCAGGTATTCTTCTTCTGATTCCAATGCTTCACACGGCCCCAGGCAATTGCCTATATGGTATTCTAAACAAACTTTATACTTGCCGTTTTTAATGTTCTGTACGCTTAAATCATAATTGCAGTTCCGCAGAGGATACAGTTCCCGAATTAGATCCAACAAAGTATGCAACGTTCTGCCGCTGGTGTAGGGTCCAAAATATTCCGAACCGTCTTTGATGAGATTTCGGGTAGAAAAAACTCTGGGAAAACGTTCGTTTTTAATACAAATCCACGGATAGGTTTTATCGTCGCGCAACAAAATATTATAACGTGGTTGTAAATTTTTAATCAGATTATTTTCCAGCAGCAACGCATCGGTTTCTGTTTCTACCACAATGTGTTTTATGGTCACAATTTTTCGCACCAATACATTTAAACGGGCGTTGTCATGCGTTTTATTAAAGTAAGACGACACTCGCTTTTTCAGGTTTTTTGCCTTGCCAACATACAGCAACTTTTGATCTTTATCAAAATACTGATAAACACCCGGTTGATTGGGAAGTGTTTGCAACTGTAAGGCAATATCTGGCTTTGTGGACATATCAAAAGGCTTATCAAACAAATTTACGTCAAGTTTTTTGAATACATTAATTGAAATACTATCTTTAAAAAGTTTATTTAAAGATATGGAACTTACTTCGAAACATTTCGAGATTTTAGGAAGAACGGTTATTCCCGGTGAAACCAAAACCATTGAGTTAAACATTGCAACATTGCATACAATGACCGAATTGAAAATGCCGATTGTTGTTTCACGGTCGGTTTATGACGGACCCACGGTATTGCTGTCTGCAGGTTTACACGGTGACGAACTGACCGGAATTGAAATTGTGCGACAAATTATCCGTCGCAGAATAAGTTATCCTGCTTGCGGAACCATTATCTGTATTCCGTTGATCAATGTATTTGGCTTTGTTAATCAGTCACGCGATTTTCCCGACGGACGTGATTTAAACCGTGTGTTTCCCGGTTCGGCGAGCGGTTCACTGGCAAGTCGTTTTGCGTATCGCATTATGCAAGACATTGTGCCGGTTGTTGATTATGTAATTGATTTTCACGCAGGTGGACGCGGCAGATTCAACGTTCCGCAAATTCGCATCGAGCCCGATAATTTAGAATTAGGTACACTGGTAGAAGCTTTTTCGACCCAATTTCTGCTTTATTCAAAAAACATCGACGGATCGTTCAGAGAAGCCTGTGATAAACTGGGTAAGAAATACATTTTGTTTGAAGGCGGTAAAGCGTTGGATATTAATGAAGCTGTGATCGAAGAAGGTGTTCAGGGTACCATGCGTTTTTTAGACAACTTAAATATGTTACAAACAAATTTTAGTTCTAAACTTCCGGAAAAGCCAATGATTTACATAGAAAATTCTACTTGGGTCCGGGCACAATATTCCGGTTTGCTTCATAACTTTATCGAAGCCGGAACGTATGTTGAAACGGGAGCTGTTTTGGGAAAAATCAGTGATCCTTATGGGTTAATTGAAGAAGAAATTCTTGCACCAAATAACGGATATATTATTTGCACCAATCAGGCGGCAATTGTTTTTCAGGGTGATGCCGTTTATCATATTTCAACCAAATTAAAAAATGAATAAAAAAGAATTACGCCAAAAATACAAACAGCTGCGAAACCATTTAGGTTTTGACGAAATAGAAGATTTGAGCCTGCAAATAGCCAACCAAAGCTTAAAATTACCTGTATGGAATTGTGAAAATTACCACATTTTTTTGTCGATTCACGAACACAAAGAAGTACAAACCGATTATTTGTTGCATATTTTAAACGGAAAAGATAAAAACGTGATTGTTTCCCGGTCTGATTTTGAAACCCGAAAAATGACCAATGTGTTACTGACCGACAATGTAATTATTAAAAAAAACGAATGGAATATACCCGAACCAATCAACGGATTTCCAGTTGCCAATGATTTAATCGATGTGGTTTTTATTCCGCTGTTGGCTTATGATGTTTTTGGAAATCGCGTAGGGTACGGCAAGGGTTTCTATGATATGTTTCTGTCGAAATGTAAACCCGATGTTGTAAAAATAGGGTTATCGTTTTTTGATCCGGAACCCGAAATAAGTGATGCAGAAAACCACGATATTAAATTAGATTACTGCGTTACACCAAACAAAATTATTAATTTTATAAAAAAATAAAACCTATGAATTATATTGTAGAAATTATCCTTTTAGGCTTTTTAGTCATTACCTTTTTACAGTCGGGGTACGATAAAATGGCTGATTGGAAAGGAAACACAGAATGGCTAAAATCGCACTTTACCAATACTTTTTTGGCAGATAAAGTTCCTTTTTCACTTGGTATCATCCTTATTCTGGAAATAGCAGCAAGTATTTTGGCTTTAATAGGAATCGGAATGCTTTTAACAAATGGCTCTAAAGAAATTGCTCTATGGAGTGGCATCATTTCATGCATTACCCTTTTGTTATTGTTGTTTGGGCAACGCATTGCAAAAGATTACGACGGCGCAAGAACTATCGTCATATACTTTATTCCTACTATCTGCTTGGTATATCTTTTACAATAAATACACCTTTTTATTAATCTATATTAATTCTCATTTAGATTGAAGTGAGTAAATTTGCTGAAAATCAAACAAAAAAATGGAATTAATAAACGCTTTAAACTGGAGATACGCTACTAAAAAAATGAACGGAGAAAAAGTAGCCGACGAAAAAGTACAAAAAATTATAGAAGCAGCCTATCTGGCACCTACTTCATCAGGATTACAGCCTTTTGAAATTATTTCAATAAGCAATGAAGAATTAAGAAAAAAAATCCAGCCGGTGGCATATGGTCAAACTCAAATTGTTGATGGATCGCACCTATTGGTTTTTGCTTCTTGGGATAAATATACCGACGAACGAATCGATGCTATGTTTGATCACATGAATACAGAACGCGGTTTGCCTTTAAACACTACCGACGAATATAAAAACGGGTTAAAAACTCAATTATTCGCGATGACCGAAGAACAACAGGCTGCACATACAGGGAAACAGTCGTACATTAGCTTCGGAACAGCTATTGTTGCTGCAGCATTGTTACAAGTTGATGCCACACCAATGGAAGGCTTTGTACATAACGAATTAGACGATTTGTTAGGTTTAAAGGAAAAAGGACTGAAATCTCAGACCATTTTAACTCTGGGTTACCGTGCAACTGAAGGCGACTGGTTACAGGGAATGAAAAAAGTGCGTCATCCTAAAGAAAAATTCTTAACTGAAATAAAATAAGCTTTTCTGGCACATAATTTGATTAACCACTATAAATTTATGAAAAGGAAAGTTTAATTGGTTAGTTTATTGTAAAAAAGTCCCGCAACAATGCGGGACTTTTTAGTTATATCTTGGCATTAAAATAATTCCACCTAAAGTAATACTGAATATAAAACGCATTATCAGCAAAGTAATAACGCCTAATAAAAAACCATAGATATAAATTTTATTTAGTGTAAATCTGTTCATAATCCACCTCACTAAAAAATAGAGTGTGCATAATAGTGCTAAAAGTATCATAGGAAATACTCCCATTTCATACACAACACCAAACAGTACAAAACCCGCAACCTCTGTCTTTGAGAGAAACCAGAAAATAAAGCAAAATAAAAGCATTATACTAAAAGCCTTGTCAATTGCTTTTTGTCTTTTATATTGAGAATATAGATTCAATGTATTAATTTCTGCTCATCAGTAAGCGTAACACATACCAGAACAATAACATCAGCGATGCAAACAACGATAAAGCAGCTGCAATGTATTGGTTGGTTCCAAAGTTGTTTTTAATTTGGTGGGTGTTGTATAAAATAGATCCTGATGCCAAAGCAATCATCCCTACAGAGAACCATAAGCCTAAATCGAAATTAAACAACATTCCGGCAACGATGGCTCCAATTGCAACAAAAAATCCAATGGCTAAAATGCTGCGTAAAAATGAAAAATCGGCTTTGGTACTAAAAACCACAAAGGTCAACCCTAAAAACAAACTTCCGGTGATGATTGCCGCCTGTGTCAATAACTCCGAACTTCCGGTATAGTAAATAGCAATGTAAAGTATCGGTACAAAAATCAATGCTTCGGCAACAATGTACAATAAATAACCTAAATATTGTTTAGACAAACTGGCATCGTTATAAGCCATTTTTTGAGCAATGTAAGACACTCCCATAAATCCGCCTAACAAAACCAGCCATAAATAGCCTTGCGTTAAACTTAACATGAAACTTACTAAAGGTTCAATGCGTAAAAAAACAGCTTCTAAAATTACAAAGGCTACTAAACCGAATGCTAAATTTAGATAGGTTTTTCTGTAAAAAGCAGCTTGTTCTTGTTTTGTTGACTGAGCAACTAACTGAAATGTTTCCATAAAATTTATTTTGTTTATGCTTTAAAGATAAAAAGATTTCTTTTTGTAAGAAACCTTATTTAAAAACTTTTTTATTAAAAAGAATCAATAACCCCACACCGACTGAGATGGCAACATCGGCTACGTTAAAAATGGCATTGAAAAAAGTGAAATAGTTTCCGCCCCAAAAAGGGATCCAATCGGGCAGGTATCCTTTCCAAATCGGAAAATAAAATAGATCAACCACTTTACCGTGGAACCAGGTTCCGTAAGGCTGATCGCTAAATAAGGTGGCAACTTGTCCGTGGCTGTCGTTAAAAATAACGCCGTAAAAAACCGAATCGATGATGTTGCCCACGGCACCTGCCAAAATCAAGGCAATGGCAACGATTAAGATGGCAGAACCTTTCTTTTTAACCGAATCGTGCAACCAATAAAGAATTCCGCCCACAGCGATAATTCTGAACAAAGTTAAGATCAATTTGCCATAATCTCCGGGTAATTCAACCCCCCAAGCCATTCCTTCATTTTCTATAAAATGAATGCGGAACCACTCAAGATTCATGACTTTTATAAAATCGTCGATTGCAAAATGGGTCTTGATATATATCTTTGAAATCTGATCGATTACGATAACGATAATTGCTAAAAAAAGTGCTTTCTTAAACGACATACTACGCAAAAATTTGCACAAATGTAAGGTATTTATAGCAAAAAACGCTCTTAATTAAGAGCGTTTTATCAATTATCGTTGCTGTAATTTGGCCTCCATGCTCATTGTTGCGTGCGGAACCAGTTTTAAGCGTTCTTTTTCGATTAATTTACCTGTAACGCGACAAATGCCGTACGTTTTGTTTTCAATACGCACTAAAGCATTGCGCAAATCGCGGATAAATTTTTCCTGACGTATTGCCAATTGTGAATTTGCTTCTTTAGAAAGCGTTTCACTGCCTTCTTCAAACGCTTTAAACGTTGGCGATGTATCATCGGTTCCGTTATTCAAATCATTCATATAAGCACTTTTAATCAATTCTAAATCGGCTTGTGCTTTTTCTATCTTCTTTAAGATTATTTCTTTGAATTCTGCTAATTCTGTGTCTGAATATCTTATTTGTAAACTCTCCTTTTCCATAACTAATCCTTTTATTTTGAAACATTAATTTTGGTTACTATATCATCAAACTCAATTTCTATACCATTTTGCAAATCATCAACAAATTCAAGCAATTCGGTCAGTGTTTCTGCTTTTATATAATCAATATTTGCTTTAACGGCTTGTTCAACTACTGCGTTTTGCAGCATTTTAATTTTTATTTTATCGGTTACTTCAAACCCCGAATCTTTACGGATATTCTGGATTCTGTTAACCAATTCTCGTGCAATTCCTTCTTTTTTCAATTCATCAGTCAGGGTAATGTCTAAAGCTACGGTAATTCCGTTTGCATTGGCAACCAACCACCCTTCAATGTCTTGTGAAGAAATTTCTACATCTTCATTTGTTAATTTAACACTATTTCCGGATACTTCCAAAGAAATTTCGTTGTTTTTCTCTATTTCACCGATTTGTTCCTGCGAGAAATTCTGAATTGCTTTTGCAATGTTGCCCATTTCTTTTCCAAAACGCGGACCCAATGCTTTGAAATTCGGTTTGATTTGTTTTACCAAAATTCCCGAAGCATCACTTAACAATTCTACTTCCTTCACATTTACCTCGGCCTTGATTAAATCTGCAACCGCCTCAATTTCTGCTTTTTGATTTTCGTCTAAAACAGGAATCATTACTTTTTGTAACGGCTGGCGTACTTTAATCATTTCTTTCTTACGCAATGATAACACTAAAGATGATACAATTTGCGCTTTTTCCATTTTACTTTCCAACGACTTATTAACAATTTCAGTGTCAAATTTTGGAAATTCCGCCAAATGTACAGATTCAAATGATTCTTTTGCAGTTGTTTGTGTTAAATCTTTGTAAAGACGATCCATAAAAAATGGTGCAATTGGTGCCGATAATTTTGCAACCGTCACCAAACACGTATATAACGTTTGATATGCCGCTATTTTATCTTGTGCATATTCGCCTTTCCAAAATCTTCTTCTGCATAAACGTACGTACCAGTTTGAAAGATTTTCTTGAACGAAATCTGAAATGGCACGAGCCGCTTTTGTTGGTTCATAATCGGCATAGGCTTCGTCAACCGTTTTGATTAGCGAGTTTAGTTCCGATAAAATCCAACGGTCAATTTCCGGACGGTCTGCCAATGGCACTTCGTCTTCACTATAGGTAAATTCGTCGATATTGGCATATAACGCAAAGAACGAATACGTATTGTACAACGTTCCGAAAAATTTACGACGTACCTCCGTGATGCCGTCCAGATCGAATTTTAAATTATCCCAAGGATTGGCGTTTGAGATCATGTACCAACGCGTAGCGTCAGCTCCATGTTCTGCCAAAGTTTCAAAAGGATCTACTGCGTTACCTAAACGTTTGGACATTTTTTGTCCGTTTTTATCCAATACCAATCCGTTTGAAACAACATTTTTATACGCTTTTTCACCAAAAACCAAAGTTCCGATGGCATGTAATGTATAAAACCAACCACGTGTTTGATCGACCCCTTCTGCAATAAAATCGGCTTGCCCCCAAACCCCCAAAGGGGGCTTTTTGAGGGTGTAAATAATTTTTTCTAAAACAGCATCAAGATTATTTAAGACTTCTTCATTTGTAAATCTTAATACTGCATATCCACAATCTTTAAGACATTCATCTCTTTCCTTATCTTTTTCTTTTACTTCAGAATTATTATGGTACACACCATCTATTTCTACAATTACTCTACGTGATAAACAGACAAAATCAACAATATAATTATCTATTATGTGTTGTCTTCTAAATTTGTAACCTTCTAATTTTTTATCTTTAAGAATTTCCCACATTATTTTTTCAGTCTCTGTGGAATTATCCTTGTTTTTTTGTGCATTCTCTTTTAGAAGTCCATAATTTAGCTTATCAGCTGTTTGATAGTCAAAATCCCCCCTTCCTTTGGAAGGGGCTGGGGGTAGGCTAAATGGATAATGCCATTGTGCATAAGGCATTGAACCTGAATCAAACCAAACATCAATTAAATCGGTTTCGCGTTTCATTGGTTTCCCCGACGGAGAAATCAGCGTGATGCTATCTACCACATTTTTATGCAAATCGATCTTATCGTAATTGGTTTCAGACATATCGCCTACAACGAAACCAGCAAATGGATTAACCGTCTGAACACCTGCAGCTATTGCTTTTTCAATTTCGGCAACCAATTCTTCTACCGAACCAATGATGATTTCTTCGGTCTTATCTTCGGTTCTCCAAATCGGCAACGGAATTCCCCAATAACGTGAGCGGGACAAATTCCAATCGTTGGCATTTTTCAACCAGTTCCCAAAACGACCTTCGCCGGTAGCTTTGGGTTTCCAATTGATTTCTTCGTTCAATTCGAACATCTTATCTTTTACCTCCGTTACCTTGATAAACCAGGAATCTAACGGATAATATAAAATCGGCTTGTCGGTTCTCCAGCAATGCGGGTAACTGTGAACATATTTTTCAACCTTAAAGGCTTTGTTTTCTTCTTTTAAACGGATTGCAATCTCCACATCAACCGATTTTTCGGGTGCTTCGCCTTCGTTGTAATATTCGTTTTTTACATATTTCCCAGCCATATCGCCCATTTGAGCAACAAAACGCCCTTGTAAATCTACCAATGGCACAGGATTTCCGGCATCATCTAACACCAACATTGGCGGTACGCCAGCATCTTTGGCAACCTTGTCATCATCGGCACCAAAAGTAGGTGCGGTGTGAACGATACCTGTACCATCTTCAGTTGTTACAAAATCTCCAGGAATTACCCGGAAAGCTTTGTCTGCATCTTCATAAGGCAAGGCATAAGGCAATAACTGCTCGTAACGAATACCAACCAAATCGGCTCCTTTGCATTCTTTTACAATGAAGTATGGAATTTTTTTATCGTTTTCTTTATAATTCGTTAACTCTTGTTCTGTTTCAACTGCGAAGAATTTACCTGCAAATTGTTTTGCAACTAAAGGCTTACCTAATATTACATTTATTGGTTGGTTGGTGTATTGGTTGAATGTTTTTACCAACACATAATCGATCTTTGGACCAACCGTCAATGCGGTATTACTTGGTAACGTCCACGGTGTGGTTGTCCAAGCCATAATATCAATGGCACCAAATCCTTTTAAGAAATCAGGTAATGAATCTTCTATGGTCTTGAATTGTGCTACAATAGTGGTATCGGTAACATCGCGGTAAGACCCCGGCTGGTTTACTTCGTGCGAGGACAAACCGGTTCCCGCTTTTGGCGAATACGGTTGAATGGTATAGCCTTTGTACATCAATCCTTTGTCGTAAATTTCTTTCAGCAACCACCAAACACTTTCCATGTATTTGGGTTTGTAGGTAATGTACGGATCTTCCATATCTACCCAATAACCCATTTTTTCGGTTAGATCGTTCCATAAGTCGGTATAGCGCATTACGGTACGTTTACACGCCTCGTTGTATTCTTCTATCGAAATTTTTGTTCCAATATCTTCTTTGGTAATTCCTAATTCTTTTTCAGTACCTAATTCTACGGGCAATCCGTGGGTATCCCAACCAGCTTTACGTTTTACCTGAAAACCTTTCTGGGTTTTGTATCTGCAAAAAATATCTTTAATAGCACGAGCCATCACGTGGTGAATACCGGGTTTTCCGTTTGCCGATGGCGGCCCTTCAAAAAACACAAATGGTTGATTTCCTTCGCGAGAAGTAACCGATTTGCTGAAAATAGACTGTTCTTTCCAATACTGTAACATTTCGCTTGCTACCGTTGGCAAATCCAGCCCTTTATATTCTGTGAATTTAGTGCTCATTGTACTGTTTTTTAATTCAATGTGCGAATTTACGGAATTTCGGTTAAACAAATCGCATTTTTAATTTTTTGGGAACAAAGATACCCGAAGTTTTTACAATTGTAAGATGCTAATACACTTACTTAACATTCTGTAACAGAATGTTGGATATTAAGAAAATTATTAGAGCCTGTTTAAAAGTTATTTACTTGTGTTTAGTAGAGATACAAAAATATTTTTTTTACGTTTGCAAAAAATTTAAACACTTTCTTTTTATATGAAAAAACTTAATTGGGCTTTTATGTTGTTGGTACTAACAACATTATTTGCTTGTGCTAATGACGAACAATTTTTAGAACAAGAAAAAACACCACAAAAAACTTTAGCACAGCGAACCGCCGGCAACAACCCTTACAATGTGGATAATATGCGGCTTGCCTATCAGTATTTAATAGAACAGGGCAGGTTAAACCCTGAAATGTTTCCCGGATTTGAGGTACACACTACGCATAAGTACGTTAAACTACAACCCACTACATTAGAAGAGGAGGACCAAATTAATGCAGATACCACTTTTATTGCATTAGACTACCCGTTAGATGTTGATTTGCCCGAAAGCTATTTTGAAGACCGCAGAGAATTAGAAGAAGGACAGATACCTGAATACTATTCCAGCTTAAAGATTAACCAAAAAATAGCATACAACGGAACTACAGAACTTATTGAAGAAATGTATGTACCTGAAGAAGATCCTTATTTTGAAGATGCCGATGAAGATTATAAAGAAGGTACAGATAAAATTACCACGCGTGCACAATTGCATGACGAATTGCTTTTTACTGCGTACTTTTTTAAAGGGTTGGAGCATTTGCTAAACGAAGACGATACCGACGCAGCAAAAGACACAACTATAGACAATAACAAACCACAAAAACCGGTATTGACCAATGTTGACAACACCCTTATTTTAGATGGCAATAACCAACAGCGTTTTAACGATGCCATTATTAAACCATTGGGTATTGGCAAAAAATGGTATCCAAGCGGTAATTTAAGATATACCGACACCTCATTACCAACTGGTAATCAAACAAGACCACTACCGGGAGCACAAGTATTATTACGTCAGGGTGTTACCATGCGCCAGGCAATTACCGATCCCAACGGTAATTTTAGCACCAGTAAATTACGCGGAAAAGCACGTTTTATTGTACAGTGGGAACGTGCTAAATACAACATTAAAAACAAAGGTTTATGGCAGGCAGAAATGAGAGGTCCAAAACAAAGAAGCTCATGGAACCATACCATACAGGCACACCACGGCGAAGATGTGTATCATTCATTAATACATACAGCCTGTTTAGATTATTATTACGGCAATCGTTTTGGTTTAACAGCACCAAAAAACAATATACGCATAGCAGCACGCCAAACTTCTTCAGGGCAATCAAGCCACGTAGCTGCACGTGGTATGTTTTATGCAATTTCCATTAAAAAATGGGGCGATAGACATTGTGATATATATGGCACCACCATACACGAGTTGGCACACAGCGCACACAGAGAGGTAACGCAAGGCGGTTATGATAATGCGGTTATGGATGCTTATATAAATATATTGAACCCCAACCCCAATGCCAAACGCTTTTTAGAGACTTGGGCTACAACCGTAGAGCTTTTATTTATACAGCAACGATATAATGTGAACCCAAATACAGCTAACACTACAGATATATTGCACCATAATTATAGACAATTAATGCAGAATCAAAGCACAATTGCAATGGGATATTATACATCTTGTGGATTTGATATGATAGATACTCGCAATCAAAACAGTACTAATGTCACAAGACCCGTTGATAACGTTTCTGGCTACACCCCTAAACAATTAGAGCAATGCTTACCGGGAGTAACAACATGGAGTGCTTGGAAAAACAAGATTAAAACCGTACACAATAACCCAACAGAAGATTTCTTAGATGAATTATTTGCTAATTGGTAACATTATGAAAAAGATGATTTTATTTTCTCTGTTTTGTATAGCAGGGTGTACTTGTAATAACGAAGAATTAAGTAAAAATTTAATAAATTCCGCAAATAAGGAATATTTAAAAACCAATTCTGAAACGGTATTGTTTAAAAATCAAAACAACACAGATATTATAGTTCAGTTCGAAAGCTCTTCTTTTGTTACAAGTAAAGATGATGTTGGTCCGGAATCTTGTGAATACAACACTTACGAATATGGTAAGAGAATGTTTAATATGGGAGACTATTCTGGACAAATATCAATTGATTATAATTCAAATTTATCAATACAGATTAACGATAATGTTGACTATAATACGTTACTATTAGAAAATCCTCAAGAAGAGAACTTTGATAGTTTATTAAATGATATTGAACTTTCAGGTTTTACATTTAACAATGTATTAGTGTTGGAAAAAATTACCGAAGATGGTACTATTAATAAAATAATTTACAGCAAAACCCACGGCATAGAATTTATATTGTTTCAAGACGGCACGTGGTACAAACGTGTAGAGTAAAATTAAGCAACCCTAACAGAGTTTAAAATCTGTTAGGTTTTTAAAAATAAAGCAATTAGAATCGTCGTTATATGGTGCACCAACTTGGAGCATTTGGAAAAACAAGATTAAAACCGTACACAATAACCCAACAGAAGATTTCTTAGATGAACTGTTTGCTAATTGGTAACATTATGAAAAAAATATTGCTTTTTATGCTTTTAACTGCGGTTGCAGTTGGTTGCAAATGTGAAGAAACACTAACTGTTTATACTTTAACCAAAGAAGAAAAGGCTATGATACCTTATCAATTGGAAGAAACGATAAACTAGATAACAACAACATTACCCATAATGGTTCTGTATCAAAAATTACAGAAGATTACGATGTAGGCGGTAGTGGTCCCGAGGAATGTGACGAAGTAAAATACAACCGTTTAAATTCACATCTACAGTTTAATAATTTTAAATATTTGATTTCAATAAGTAAAAGTAATATCATAAGTTTAGGCATCCAAGAGTATGTTAATGATAAATCAACAAAATACTTTACAGGGGACCCAAAGGATTTAAAAACTATAGAATTTAACGGTGAAACGTATGAAAATGCTGTATTATTAAAACAAAGTGTTTTAGACGGAAAACCTTTTGGGCATTTAGTTTACAACAAAACCCACGGTATTGAATTTATATTGTTTGAAAACGGTACTTGGTACAAACGTGTAAAGTAACAAACAGCACCTTAACAATGTTAAGGTGCTGTTTGTTTTACTTAACTATTAAGATTTAATGTTTATATAAGATTTCGGAACAAATCCGAGATAACAAAGAGGTTAATGTTTTTAAAACCTACACCCCACAGCCACCGCTAATTTGACATTTGCCCAAGGACCTTTTATTTTAACATCGACCCCTTGATCATGAACATTATAGGTATAGTCAACCACAGGCAGTTCAAAATCGTTAATGGCTTTACGAATTTCGGCTTGTTCTTCAGCGTTTAAAGTACGTTTCCCGCTTAATTCGCCCGATGCAAAACCATAACTTGCCCCCACAAAAGTAACATCAACATACCATTGCGATGCCAACCGCCACTGTGCACCAAATGCCAATCCACCGGAAAAGCCGTCTACATTTCCGTTAATGGTTACATACTCTATCTGATCATTGTAAATATAATCTACCGGTATATCCACAGCAAAGCGGTCATAGCGGAGAAATGGGGCTATATAAAAACCCTGCATTCCTTCTTTACCTACATAAAAACGGACTTCGGGAGTAAATGAAAACGCGTTCATTTTTACATCTTTTAAAATATCGATAGCTCCTTTGTCTTTTACAATATCTTCTACGGTTTTAAAAAACGGAATACTGCGTTTAGGCATCATGTTGATCGTAGCGGCAAGGCTTGTTTTAGATGCAATTAACCGTTCGTATTGCAAGGAAATAGTTGAGGAAGTTAATCCGAGAACATTCCATTTTACCATGTTTTTACTTTCTGAATACCCCGCAGTTTCCTGAGCGTTTGCAAAATATGAAATGCAACTAAAAAACACTATCATTCCCTTTTTCATAATCACTTCTATTTAAAATGGATAACGGTTAATTTACACAAAATATTTCTATAAAAAGCATAAAAAAACGAACCTGGTTCAGATTCGTTACTGTTTTATCAATTCGCCACAAAGTGCTATTTGAAAAGCTTTAGAGAATTCTTCGGTTGATAAATTCTTTGGCAGTAAAATCATCATTTTTGTAATGGCGGCTTCGGTGGTAATATCGTACCCTGAGATGACACCGATTTGCTTTAAAGCACTTCCGGTTTCGTATTTACCCATGTCCACGCTGCCCCCCCAACACTGAGTTACATTTACAATTTTTATACCGCGGTCTATGGCTTTTTGCAGTGTATTGATGAACCAGAATTGTGTGGGTGCGTTGCCTGATCCAAAGGTTTCAATAACAACGCCCTTTAAACCGGGAATGTTTAAAACCGCTTCTAAAACACTTTGTGTGATTCCGGGAAAGATTTTTAAAACAAACACATTGGTATCTAATTTTTTCTGAACTTCTAATCGGTTCGAGGTATAAAAATCATCTAACAAATGTTCGTTCACTTTTAAATGCACACCCGATTCTGCCAAATGCGGTAAATTAGGCGAAGTAAACGCATTAAAATGTTCGGCTGAAATTTTTGTGGTACGGTTGCCACGGTATAGTTTGTATTCAAAATACAAGCCTACTTCTTTAACTACCGGTTGGTTGTTTTCTTGCAATCCGGCAATTTGTATTGCTGTAATAAGGTTTTCTTTAGCATCGGTTCGCAAATCGCCAATGGGTAACTGTGAACCTGTGAAAATAACAGGTTTTGAAAGGTTTTTAAGCATAAAGCTCAATGCCGATGCAGTATATGACATGGTATCGGATCCGTGCAATACTACAAATCCGTCAAAATCATTGTAATTTTTTTCGATGACTTCTGCAATGGTTATCCAATGCTCGGGATTCATATCAGAAGAATCAATAGGGTCATCGAACGAATACGTGTCAATGGTGCAATCTAATAACTGTAATTCGGGAATGCGTTCTAATAGCTGGTCAAAATTGAACGCTTTTAGGGTACCGGTTGTAAAATCTTTAACCATACCAATGGTGCCACCCGTATATATTAAAAGAATAGCAGGTTTATACATTTTGCAGATTTAGTTTGTTCACAACAGGATTGGCGTACATTTCTAAAAACGTTTCAACCACTGTTTCATTATTTTTATCTACTTTAAGTTCTAAACGACGTAAAAACAATTGTTTTTCTTTATCGGAATATTCTGTTTTGAAACGATCGGTATTGTTCAGTAAATCATAAGCAATATAATTGGTTGGCCACAGTTTGTAATTACCCACAATTTGCGCGTCGATTACTTTTGCTAACAGCTGTATTTGCTTATTAACATTTGATGTTTCGTTTTTAATCTCATCAAGTTCTGTGTCTAAAACATCGCCAATATGCAAATGAATACGCTTTTTTTGACCAACAACCCCGCTCATTAGATTCAAGAAATCTTCATTTTTGTCTTTAATGTATAGTTCATCTGAAAGCTTTGCCATTAACTGTGGCATTTTCAATTTATCTGTTGGGTCGTATTCATAAGAAATACTAACTGGAACAATACGCAGTTTCTTGAAATAATCCATCATTGACGCTTCATCGCAAGCCATTCCAATCATTTTCAATACCCCCTGATGTGTAGCATCGTTACCGTCTTTCGTACGTCCTTCGCGCTGTGCAATCCAAACCGAACGGTTTTCTTCTTTCAATAAATAACACATATATTCAGACAACAACTTGCTGCTATCTAACAATTCACGAGGCGAAAGTCCGCGTTTTACAATGAAGTTACGGTTTAGTTTAGCCAAATCCATAAACAATTGTTTCTGTACCAGATTATCGCCTACTGCCGAACCCGTCATTATTTTGCCGTGTTCCATCAGCAAAACGTTTAAAAAACTGGTGTCTAATAAAATATCGCGGTGGTTTGAGATAAACAAGTAAGATATGTTGTCATCTAATTTATCAAATCCTGAGCTGGTTAGTCCTTCAGATGAATTTTCCAAAACACGCTGTAAGGTATGATAAATGATTTTTGATTGAAAATCACGAATGCTTTGTATGCTGTTTACAAGTTGTGCAACCTGTTCGTCGGAATATTCTGGAAACGTGTACTCTATCAACGATTTTACCATTGGATGATGTGCGATATTCTGAAGTATTCCGGGCACTTCTTCGTCATGGTAAAAACGTATCGAATCGAATTTAGACATAGTTTGATATTTTCGTAACTGAAACAAAGATACTTCCAATTTACAATTTAAAAATATTTAATGCATTTTTTGTTGTTTGTGCTGCAATTTCGGTTACCGGCAAATTATAGATAGCTGCCAATTTCTGAGCCACCAGTGCCACATAACTGCTTTCGTTGCGTTTGCCACGATGCGGAACCGGTGCCAAATAAGGCGCATCGGTTTCTAAAACAATGTGGTTTAACGGAATTTGATTTAAGAACTGATCAATTTTTCCGTTTTTAAAAGTGGCTACTCCGCCAATTCCCAAATGCAGATTCAGATCAATGGCGTGCTGTGCCTGATGGAGATCTCCTGTAAAACAGTGAAAAATCCCGAATAACTCATCGCTTTTTTCCTGTTCCAATACTTCAAAAACCTCATCAAAAGCTTCGCGGCAATGGATATTAATAGGTAGTCCCCGTTTTTTTGCCCATTGTATCTGCGTTTGGAATGCCTGTTGCTGAATTTTTAAAGTAGATTTATCCCAATATAGATCCACCCCGATTTCGCCCACGGCAACGTAAGTTCCCTTGTTTAATTCTTGTTCAACAAAAGCCAATTCCTGTTCAAAAGTATCTGGTTTTACATAACAAGGATGCAATCCCATCATTAAATGAACATTTTGCGGATATTGTTGTTGTATGTGCTGCATCCCTTCAAAATAAGAAGAATCAATTGCCGGAACAAAAAAATGCTGAACATTAGCTGCCAGCGCACGCTGCATCATTTCTGACTGGTCGTTTTGAAATTCTTCGCTATACAGATGGGTATGCGTATCAATTAAAATCATTTTGTATTTTAGCTTTTGTTTTTACCACAAAGAACACATAGATTTTTATTTCTTCATAGCAAAACTACGGAAACTTTATCTTCAATGTTTTTAGACACATTCTATGTGGTTAAATTATATCAATTACCTATTTTTGTTGCATACCAAATTTTTAAAAAATTAATGAACGATATTGTAACTGTTTTAGAACAGCAAGATTATTTCAGCATTCCGTTTCGCATTCGCAAATCGAACCATTTGTTTGTTCAGGCAAAAATCAACCGCGTAAAAGGATTGTTTTTGATTGATACCGGTGCATCAAACACTTGTATCGACAGTTCCGAACAAACTCTTTTTAATTTGCTTTCAAAAGAACACAAAGCCAAAGCATCTGGTGCAGGCAGCAACAATATGCACGCCGAAATTTCTGTAAACAACAGCATTCAGTTAAACAAATGGAAAAAGAACGGCATTGATATTATTCTGCTTGACTTAACGCACGTAAATATTGCATTAAACGAATATGGCTTACCAAAAGTTCACGGAATTATTGGCAGCGATTTGTTAAAAAGTCATCATGCCATTATTCATTATCCGTTGCAATTACTTTTTATTAAGTGATTGTTTTTGCCATTCGGTCGCCACTGTTTCTAATTCTGTGTACCAATCTTCGCCGTATTTGCGGATTAAAGGTTCTTTTAAAAACTTATAAACAGGTACTTCTAATTCTTTTCCCAACACACAGGCATCGTCGCAAATATGCCAACGGTTATAATTTACCGCCGAAAACTGCGAATATTCTTTTATGCGGATGGGATATAAATGACACGAAACAGGTTTTTTCCACGTAATCAGTCCTTCATTATAAGCTTGTTCTATTCCGCACAAAGCCGTGTCGCCATCAAAAATAACATAGGCACATTCTTTATTATTGATTAAAGGCGTTTCAAAATCGCCGTCTTCACCAACAACCCAAGCACCTTGCTGTTCAATGGCATCAATGCCTTCGGGGCGTAAATACGATTTAATTTTAGGATAAATTTCTTCTAAAATAGCAGTTTCGTCTTTATCTAAAGGCGCTCCGGCATCTCCGTCTATACAACATTGTCCTTTACAGGCTGTCAGGTTACAAACAAATTCTTTTTCAAGAACATCATCTGAAACAATTGTTTTTCCAATCTGAAACATACATCAATTCATTTACAGCTGCAAAGTTACAATTATTTAGTAGTTAATGAGTAATCTTAAAAAACTAAAAAATAAACGGCTGTTTTTTTCTTAATTTTTATCTGATTATAAATACCTTTGCAAAAAATATAAGACGCAATGGAAATTGATTTTAGAGAAATATTTACAGCCGGTATGATTTTGTTTGCCGTTATTGATATTTTGGGATCGATCCCTATTATTGTTGATTTACGATCAAGAGTTGGAAAAATTCAGTCAGAAAAAGCATCCATTGTAGCCGCTTGTATCATGATTGCTTTTTTATTTGTGGGTGAACGTATTTTAAGTTTAATTGGCATCGATGTCAATTCTTTTGCCGTGGCAGGTGCTTTTGTATTATTTTTCATTGCGTTAGAAATGATTTTGGGCATTAGCCTGTATCGTGATGAAGAGCCTAAGACAGCATCTATTGTTCCTTTGGCGTTTCCTTTGGTTGCCGGTCCGGGTGTAATGACAACTGTTTTAGCACTACGTGCAGAATATCAAACAATCAATATTGCTATTGCCATTGTTTTAAACATTATAGTTGTATATGCGGTACTAAAACTTTCAGGTACTATAGAACGTTTAATTGGCTCAAATGGCTTAGGTGTTATTCGCAAAGTTTTTGGTGTGGTGCTTTTAGCTATTGCTGTTAAATTATTTGCTACTAATGTTAAAGGCTTGTTCAACTAATTAAATATTTTGTACTTTCGTTCCCTATCAACAAAATAAATCAATAATGAAATACGTTACATACATAGTTATAGCCATTGCTATTGCTTTGATTGTATTAAACATTACAAAATTAGATTTTAACAATTTATTTCAGGGCGAAAGCGTTGTTGCCCTAATTTGTATTTTTGCCGTTTTATGTGCGGTGATTTTATTACTTATTTTTAATACTTCTAAAGCAATAGACAACAAAAATAAAGAGTAATGTTTGATTGTTTAATAATTGGCGGCGGTGTTTCGGGCGTTTCATGTGCCTTGGTATTAGGTTCTGTTAAAGAAAAACCTTTTGTAGCCGATAAAAACATAGGAATTATTCTTCATCAAAAGACATCTATGCTACAAGATGCTCTCTTTAATAATGCCTACGGAATTGCCCCGGGAACTTTGGGTGCCGATTTATTAAACCAAACAGCAACTGATTTAAAAAACCAATACCCACATATTACACAAATTGTAAATGAGCGCGTGCTGTCTGTTGTTAAAGAAGCTGATTATTTTTTAGTAACCACTACCCAAAACATTTACGAAACCAAGATTGTTGTAATTGCTGTAAACTCAAGCAATCCGTTTACAATTGATGGATGTTTGCAGCCTTACGTAATTCCACATAAAAAATCACTCCCCCAAAAAAACCGCATTCAGTTAGAAAACAACGACCATTTGGTTACAGAAAATATTTATGTGGCCGGAACATTGGCAGGTCACCGCAGTCAATTGGCAATTGCCGCCGGAAGTGGTGCTGCGGTAGCTACAGATATTTTAACTTTATGGAACAATGGTATTGAAACACACGCACATGATAGTGTTAGGATAAAAAACTAAAACTGCGTGATTAAATATTAAAAACACCACCCGATACGAAATATCGGGTGGTGTTTTTAAGGAATCTTTTTATTGCTCTATGATTTTACTTTCTATAAAACAAATTATGATCGATATATTCCCAAACCTTTGTGTCTAACATGGGGCGGATGTTCTTTTTATCTTTGATGCTGTTTCTTATAAAAGTTGATGACAGTTCAATAATGGGTGCCGTAATTTTGTGGATGTTTGGATGGTTTACAAATTCTTGCGGAATTACATCCGTTGAAATTCTGGGATATACATACAAATCATAATCTTTGACAATTACTTCGTAGTTTTTCCATTTTTTTAATGACTTCAGGTTGTCTTCGCCCATAATCAACGAAAACGAATGTTTAGGGAATTTCTCGTGCAGATGTACCAACGTATTTACGGTATAATTAGGCTGCGGCAGTTTAAATTCAATATCGCTGGGCATTATTTTATCATAACCTTCGGTTGCTAAATGAACCATTTGTAAACGATGATAATCTTTTAATAAACCTGTTTTCTTTTTTAAGGGATTGTGAGGTGTAACAACCATCCACACCTGATCTAAATTGCTGTTTTCAACTATGTGATTGGCAATGATTAAATGTCCTATGTGTATCGGATTGAATGTTCCAAAATACAGCCCTACTTTCATTTGTTAGTTATTTAAAAAGTTTGAAACCAAAAGGCAGGCTTCTCTTTTAGCCGTTTCTAAATCGTGGTTTTCTAAAATGACATCAAATTCGGGTGCCCGCGAAATCTCACGTTCAGCTTTCTCTAAACGCATCGCAATTTTTTCATCGCTTTCTGTCTGGCGGCATTTTAATCTCCGCTCCAATTCTTCCACTGATGGCGGACTGACAAATACTGCTAACGTTTGTTCCGGATATTGGCTTTTAATATTCAATCCGCCCACCACATCAATATCAAAAATTACGTGTTTGCCCTCTTCCCAAATGCGTTCAATTTCAGTTTTTAACGTTCCGTAATAATTGTCTTTATAAACCTCTTCATATTCCACAAAAGCGTTTTCTGCTATTTTTTTTTGAAATTCTTCAGCCGAAATAAAATAATAATCTTTGCCGTTGATTTCTCCGTTTCGCATATATCTTGATGTTGCCGATATAGAAAAATCTAAGTGTAATTGTGGCTGGGTAAGCAAATGTTTTACAATTGTTGTTTTGCCCGAACCAGACGGTGCCGAAAAAACAATCAATTTTCCTTGTTGTGTTGTCATTTTTGTTTGCTGTGATTACAGAATGTTTAAAACCTGTTCTTTAATTTTTTCCAACTCATCTTTCATCTTCACTACCAGTTTCTGCATTTCGGAATGATTTGATTTAGACCCCATGGTATTGATCTCACGACCCATTTCTTGTGCAATAAAACCTAATTTTCTGCCGCTTTGTTCGTGGGCATCCATGGTTTCTATAAAATAATCTAAATGATTGGTTAGCCGCACTTTTTCTTCGTTGATGTCTAATTTTTCAATATAATAGACCACTTCCTGTGCGTAACGACTTTCATCGATTGTTACCTCTAACTCTTTCAGGTTTTGCTGTAAACGTTCTTTTACGGTTACAATCCGGTCATTTTCATAAGTTGTTATTTCTTTCATATAACTTCTTATGTTGTTGATACGCTCTGTAAAATCGTTCCCTAACTTTTCTCCTTCCTGCTTACGGAATTCATTGATGTTTTTAACCGCCTGATTTAAAACTTTTACAATTTCGTTCCATTCTTCCTCATCTACTTCGCAACGTTCTACTTTTAATGCATCGGGCATGCGAACAGCCATTTTCATTAATTCTGTAGGGTCGGCATCGGGAATAATGTTCCGCATTTGTGCAATGTACGCTTTCACAATAGGTGCGTTCAACGTTGCCGATGTTTCCTCGCCGGTAACCTCAACATATACAGAACATTCCACTTTTCCTCGTTCTAACTGTTGTGCCATAACATTGCGGACTTCAAGTTCTTTTTCTTTGTATCCTTGTGGCAAACGCACACTTAAATCTAAATTTTTAGAATTAAGCGATTTAATTTCTACCGTAATTTTTTTTAATGGCAACTGCACCGATGCTTTGCCAAAACCTGTCATTGAATAAATCATAAATAATGAAATGTAAGCTGCAAAGTTAATATAATTGGTATAAAATAAATAAACTATTATAAAACAAAAAGCTATCTGGAAATCAGACAGCTTTAATTTAAAATATTAAAGAAAATTAGGCTTCTTCTTTTTGTAATAAAAACTTATAAATCAATCCGCCCACAATAGCTCCTGCAATAGGTGCCAACCAAAACAACCATAATTGTGTTAACGCTTCACCTTGTACAAAAAGTGCCTGTGAAGTAGAACGTGCCGGATTTACCGATGTATTGGTAATAGGAATTGAAATTAAATGAATCAGCGTTAGTGCCAAACCAATGGCAACACCTGCGAATTTACCGTTTGCCCATTTATCCGTTGCTCCCATAATAATAATCAGAAAAAAAGCTGTTAGAAGGAATTCAGCTAAAAAAGCAGCACCCATACTATAGCTTCTACCTGCGTATCCTTCCATTTCGTAAAAGTTGGTTGCAAAGGCTCCTGCCCCTTCTGTAGAAAAAGCTCCGGCTCCGTTTAAAATTAAATACAAACAACCTGCCGCCGCAGTAGCGCCAAGCACTTGTGCAATGATATACGGAACTAAATCTTTGGCGGGAAATCTGCCTCCTGCCAATAAACCAAAACTAACCGCCGGATTAAAATGACCACCCGAAATATGCCCCACGGCATAAGCCATTGTTAAAACAGTTAAACCAAATGCCAATGACACACCAGCTAAACCAATCCCGATTTCTGGAACTCCTGCTGCAAATACAGCGGCTCCACATCCTCCGAAAACCAACCAAAAGGTTCCGAAAAATTCTGCAAATAATTTTTTCATCAACTTTATTTTTTATATTTATGTTAAAGTTAACAAAAAAATTAAATAATCATTTTTTTTATCAAAAAAAATCAATCAATGGCTTCTAACATTCTTTCGATATTTTTTGGACTGTTACCTACAAATATCTTCTCATTATAAATAATCACGGGACGGGCTAAAAAAGTATAATGCTCTAAAATGTATCGTTTAAAATCATTTTCGGTTAACGTTTCATCTTTTAAACCCATTTCTTTATAAAGCTTTGCCCGTTTGCTGAACAGTTTTTCATAGCTGCCGGTTAACCAGTGCATTTCTTCAAGTTGTTTTACAGTGATTTCCTGTTCTTTGATATCCTGTAATTGAAACTGACTACTATTTTTAATTTGTTTTAAAATCTTTTTACAAGTATCGCACGTTTTTAAATAATAGATTTTTTTCATTTTTTTATTGTGGTTTAATAATCTGCTTCAACAGTTCTTGATTGTTTTTATATGTTTCAATTTCACCAACGTGCTCTAATGTAAAGGCAAGTAACGTTGCATTTGAAACATTTAATTTATTTTCTTTTTTAGATTTAAAATTTCGGTAAATATATAAAGGTGTTTTTAATATACCCCACGGAATTGCCCACCAACCAAGCAGAATTGTTGAAATTAATGCTTTATTGTTTTGCTTATTTAAACAATTAGGGCATGCTATCATACTTTCGGTGTTGGTATAAGTAAAAAGCAAAAAACTTTTTACGGTATAAACTGATGTTCCGTTCAACTTTTCATTTGAATTCTCACAAACCGGACAAGGTAATTTTCTGATCAATTCTGCATAAACCTCAATTTCTTCTAAAGAATATTCTTTGTTTTGAACCAAAACTGCTTCGAAAAGATCAGGACTTAGCTTTCTTTTTTTGATTTCCTTTTTAATAATCTCATAAACTTCGGGACGCAAGCCGTGGGCATTGGTGGTTAAAAGCTTTATAAACCGATTATCCGACATTTTTTCATAATGTTTCCGAATGTCTTCTAAATCCATATATTATTTTGGTTGTATATTTTCGTTAAACAACAGGTTCACTATTGAATTTTATCATTAAATTATCCATAATTGCTTCAAATAGGTTTTTTGTCTTTAATAAATCATTGTAAGAAACATCATATAGGTCAATATAAGTAGCAAGTTCATAATGATTTTCTTTTAACGGGTTGCCCCAGATACCGTTAGAATTATCTATATACAATCGCTCAACATTGCTTTGTACTATTTTTTCAGCAATGGATATATCTACAAGCTTTGAGACGTTTTTTTTGTTAGAATTGATGATAAATCTTGAATCAAATGCTGAATTTCCTGTTTTAAACTTCTTTGTACTCAAAAAATCCCGGATTCTGGTAATCAAGTTTGGTTTCTCAATATTTAAGAATAAATTCTCATTACATTTAAACTGGCAATAAACCTGGTAACAAAAGATTCTAAACTAACTCTTCCTGAAACCGTATAATGTGTATAATGATCAAAAATAATAGCGTAACCCTTATAGTTAAAAACAGATTGAGCAGAATGCCACAATTTTCTTTCGTTAAAATCGGCATTAATTAAGTGGCTAAAACCGATCCAATATTTGTTATTTTCTTCTGTAAACATTTTCTATAATTCCGCTAATAAAAAAGCAAGTTAGTAAATTACCAACTTGCTTTAAAATATTTTTATTGTTTTATATAACTCCGACAAAGTTGAAACTCTGTCGGAGTTAAATTTAAAATTAATTTTCGTTATGAATAACATATAATTTATCAGACAAACGCACACGGAACGGAACTTCGAAAGTGATTTTATCATTAATAACCGCCGAATTTGCATCTTGTCCGTTGACTTTGAATTTTGTCAGCGTAAGACGTTCTTCTCCGGTTGACGGTCCTACAATCAGCACTTCATCGCCTACTTTTACCTGATGGTTTTGAATACTAAATTGTGCTACCGACGCTTTGGTAAAATAATGTTCTCCTTTGCCGATCAAAATTTTGCGTTCGCGGTTTTTCTTACGGATTTCGGTTACTGTAGCAACTTTTTGCGGAATTACTTCTTCAAAAACATTGCGTTCTTTTTTAAATTTCAGAGCGTCCGACTTTCCTTTTTTGAAAATCAGATTGCCTTTTTGCTGTCCTTTTCTCAAACGTTTTTGTTCTTCAACCGGCAATTGAATAATCTCTAAACATTCGTTAGAACAACATCCGTGCATAGCTTCAGCACATTCATCACACTGAATGAACAATAAATGACAAGCTTCGTTAGAACAGTTTACGTGGGTATCGCAAGGTTTACCGCATTGGTGGCAATTGGCAATGATATCATCGGTAATGCGTTCGCCTAAACGGTGGTCAAACACAAAGTTTTTTCCAATAAATTTACTTTTTAATCCTTCTTCTTTAATTTGTCGGGTGTATTCAATAATTCCGCCTTCTAACTGATACACGTTTTTAAAACCGTGATGTTTGAAATAAGCACTGGCTTTTTCGCAACGGATTCCTCCGGTACAATACATCAACAGGTTTTTGGTTTCTTTATGCTCTTGTAACTTTTCATTGATGATAGGTAATGATTCGCGGAAGGTATCAACATCCGGAGTGATGGCTCCTTCAAAATGACCGATTTCTGATTCGTAATGATTTCTAAAATCTACTACAATGGTATTTGGATCTTCTAATAAGTCGTTAAATTCTTTAGCCCGCAAATGGATTCCTTTGTTGGTTACGTCAAATGTATCATCGTTCAAACCGTCGGCCACAATTTTTTTACGCACTTTTACGGTTAATTTCAAAAACGACAAATCATCTTGTTCCACTGCTACATTCAAACGGATACCTTTCATAAAATCATACGCTTCTAACGTTTCGCGAAAGGCTTCAAAATTTTCTGCCGGCACACTCATTTGAGCGTTAATTCCTTCATGAGCCACATAGGTTCTTCCTAAAGCATCGAGCTTTGACCAGGCAAGGAATAAATCGTCTCTGAATTTTTGCGGATCGGCAATTTTGGCGTATTGATAGAAAGAAAGTGTAATGCGTTTTTGTCCCGCTTCTTCAATTAATTGTGCGCGTTGTTCTGCGCTTAAGGTGTTGTACAGTTGCATGCTATAAACAATTTAAGAGTATAAAAATAATAAAACCGGACTCTAAATGGAAGAATCCGGTGCAAAGTTATGATTAATTATAACAACGCCAAATGATAAAAATCAGGAAATTAATATTGATAAAGAATTGGTGTGTTCCAACCCTCGATAGTCAACTGAATTTGATTTGCTCCCGGCATCTGCAAAGTCGTTAAATCAAATGAAACGGTTTTTTGGAAGACTGCTATACAGTCTTCGTTGTTTATAAGTTCTATTTTTGCGTTGAACAATGGCGGGTAAACCGTTGCAATACTTGGCACTACAAACAAATTCATAGCCCAATTATTTGGATCGCAACCACTTGCATCGATTGTTATTTCTAAACAATCGCCGTTTAAAACCACATTGGTTATAGTGTAATTGCTTGTGTCTGTTTGACTGTATTTTGTTTCATCAATCACTGAAAACTTATTACAATTTGCTGGATCTGGATGGGGGCAACAATTACTATCATCGCCTTTACAAGAAACAGATAATATCCCCATAAAAAGTAACAACATAAAAAACTGTTTCATAATTTACTAATTAACAGGTTAATAAATAATAAATTTTTCTAAAAATTGATGATATTATAAGCTATTTCTTTTCTTCTTTTAGCGACATAAACGCCCGTGTATCGTCCATTGGTTTCGTTGAACCTCTGTGACAGGTTGCACATTCAATAGCATTTTTATATTTTTCGCCAATTGGTGCAAATTCGTTTGCATTCAACGCATTGGTAAACTTAATCATGTGGCGGGCTATTTCTTTTTCGTGTTTCTCGTCAGATGCTTTATTCATGGTGTGACAATGATTACACTTTACACCCAATGCCTGGTTGTAACCTTTCATCAATGACATTAAACTGTCTTTTGAAATATCTTTTGGTAAAATTTTAAGGTTTTTAAATCCGTCTTCAGAAATATCTTGATACGATTCACTTTTAAAATGATTGTTGAATGACATTAAAATAAATCCCACCAACAAAAAAGTACAGATATAAATTACATTCTTTTTCATAATTTTTTATTTTAAAATTACAAAAAGAATAAATACCCCAATAACTCGTTTTTAATTTGAATTTAATCTAATTAAGACTATCCTTAACAACTTTTAAAGAATCTACTTTTGATTCAGTTATTGGAGTGTTACTTTTAACATACTCTTCTCTAATGCTTTGCTGATTCAAGATTTCAGCTACATAAGGCTCTGCAATAGCTTCTAATTCACTTTTTGAAATGGTTGTTATTTCAGGATTTTCTACTAACCGATACCAGATACCTTTAACACCAAATTTATAATCGCCATAAACAATAACCGGGGTTCCCTTTACTTGTACAGTGTGTTTATCTGACAAAACCCATTGATCTGCCCAATTATACAGCCATTGCGCATCGGCGTCTAACAAACGTAAACAAGAGTGTGATGCAGGATAACCCGGCAATGCATACTGATGCCAACCAACTCCGCCTTTATTGCTGATGTTGAAATTCCAGTTTAAAATCCATTCATCGTCAACGGTACTGGTAACTTGGCGTCCTTTCCAGTTGGTAAAAAACAAACCACGCGGAGTTTGTGCCGATTGTTTTCCCATATTTGTTGGTCCCCATTTAACTAAATTTCCATTTTCATATACGCCATAAGCCTGGATGGGATATGAAAAGATAACGATTTTAGCCACATCGTTTAAATTATCCAGTTTTCGCGGAAACGGCGTGTAATCTATAAACGATTCTTTAAATTCATTTGGAACAATCAGTGTGTCACGCGTTTTAATGTGATCTGTATCGATACGGTTTAGCGCGGCAATGGTATATTGTTGCTGTTTGCTAAAAGTGTTGTAAAAAAGTTTGCGTAAAGAATCACTTGATTTTATTGGCCAATAACTAAAAGATTCTCCTTTAAAAACCTCGTATTTTTTTTGTTTTCTCTTTTGAATAATAAGATTTTGCAAGCTATCTTTTTTAACCTGCTCCAAACTATCTTTACGAACCTGTGCAAGACTGTCCTGACGAACCATTCGCAAAGAGTCAATACGCAACTTTTCTGTATCAATCTTTTCTAAAGTATCAGTGTCAATTGAAACATCATCAGCGTTTGGGCTTTCTTTCTTACATGAAAAAAGCAATGCAAATAAAACCGCAATCAGTAATATTTTCTTCATTTTCAATTTTTAAACGAAGATACTAAAAAAATTAACTGAATTATTGAAAAAAAAATGACTTCAAAAGAAATTTTATTGTTGAATAGAAGCCCTGTTTTTCTGTTCTTTTAAAATCTCTGCCTGGTATTTTTTTACAATTTGGTCCAATTCATCTTTAGAAATATCGTTGGCATGGCTGTCTTTTGCCAGATCAAGCCAAGGTTTTCTGCCGTCAAAATTATAATTTCCATATACAATTACCGGAGTTCCTTTTGCTTTAACGGTTTCTTTATCGGCTAAAATCCATTCGTCTGCCCAATCGTACATAAATTTGGCATCGGTTTCTAACAAACGCAGGCACGAATGTGATGCAGGATAACCTGGTAACTGGTACTGATGCCAGCCAATTCCTTCTTCGTTCTGAATATTAAAATTCCAACGCAATACCCATTCGTCGTCAAACGTACTGATTACTTCTTCTCCTTTCCAATTGCAGAAATACAAACCTTCGGGCGTTGAATGCTGCTTAGACCCCATGCTTGATGGTCCCCATTTAATCAATTCGCCATTTTCATACAATCCGTATGCTTGGATCGGATATGAAAAAATCGCCAGTTTTTTAATGTCTTTCGCATTCATTAATGTATAAGGAAAAGGGGAATAAGCCAAAAAATCATCATCAAACTGATCGGGAATCAGCAGCGTATCAACACTTGTAAAAGTGCTTTTATCTACGCGGTTCAGTGCCACAATAGTGGTTAATTCTGCCGAAGTGAACTTTTCTTTAAACACTTTCCGAACCGAATCGCTGCTTTTCAGCACCCAATTGGTATAGGTATAATCCTGAGCTTTTTCGTATTTTCGTTCTAATTTCTTTTCTAACGACGTTTCTTGTCGTTTCTCAGTCATATCTTTGCAACTGAAAATGGTCAGGAAAGAGATAAACCCCACCCATAAAATTATCTTTTTCATAACTATAATTTTAATTTTTAGTTGTTAAGGTACAAAAAGGATCTTTTAAAAGCAAAAAACAATCCATTTTTAAACCTTGAAAACAATAATAATTCAATAAAAAAAGGTATTTTTACCTTTAAAATAAGAGAAAAGATTATGAGTGCAGACAGAGAAGCAAAATTGAAAGCATTACAGCTTACGCTAGATAAATTAGACAAAACATACGGCAAGGGAACCGTAATGAAACTGGGCGATAGTGCCGTGGAAGAAGTAGAAGCCATTCCTTCAGGTTCTTTAGGTTTGGATTTAGCTTTGGGAGTGATGGGCTATCCACGCGGAAGAATCATTGAAATTTACGGACCCGAATCGTCTGGTAAAACCACATTGACTTTACACGCAATTGCCGAAGCACAAAAAGCCGGTGGAATTGCCGCTTTTATTGATGCAGAACACGCTTTTGACCGTTTTTATGCTGGAAAATTGGGCGTAGATATTGATAACCTGATTATTTCTCAACCAGATAACGGAGAGCAAGCATTGGAAATTGCCGAAAATTTAATCCGTTCAGGAGCCATTGATTTAGTAGTCATTGACTCGGTAGCAGCTTTAACTCCGAAAAGTGAAATCGAAGGCGAAATGGGCGATTCTAAAATGGGGTTACACGCCCGTTTAATGTCGCAAGCGTTACGAAAATTAACTGCTACCATTTCAAAAACAAATTGTACTGTATTCTTTATTAACCAGTTACGTGAAAAAATCGGTGTGATGTTCGGAAATCCTGAAACTACAACCGGTGGTAACGCATTGAAATTTTATGCATCGGTTCGTTTGGATATCCGTAAATCAACACAAATTAAAGACGGTGATAACGTAATGGGTAACCGTACCAAAGTTAAAATCATTAAGAACAAGGTGGCACCGCCTTTCCGTACCGCAGAATTTGACATTATGTATGGTGAAGGAATTTCTAAAACAGGTGAAATTTTAGATTTGGCAGTTGATTTTGAAATTGTTAAAAAATCAGGATCGTGGTTCAGCTACGGCGATACCAAATTAGGGCAAGGTCGCGATGCCGTTAAAGCATTAATTAAAGACAATCCGGAACTTCAGGAAGAATTAGAAGAACGCATTAAAGCACATATTAAAGAACAACAAGGTACTTAAAACAAAAAATCCCTTTCAAAATTGAAAGGGATTTTTTAGTTATAATCGTTTAATAGTTACCTTTTTTATAACTCCGGTTTCTATATCTTTTAATTCTATTTCTGCTGTCTCATTTATGAATTTATTATCGGACGTAATTATATCACAAAAATCTAAAGATTGGTAGTTTATCCCATTAAAATTTAAAATCTCATCACCTAATTTAACTTGACCTTCAAGAGTTTTATCCCAAATCATTCCAATTATCATTTTATCATTTTGTAATGAAGGTTCAATAGCCCAAATTTTCTCGGAGAGTTCTTCTTTGTTTATATTAGCATAAGACTCGAAATAAAATCTCTTTTTAGAATAATCCAAAGTTATTTTTCCATATTTCAGCACCTCAGCCCCCATTAATGATTCTGTTCCTCCTTTTGTAGTAACATATATAGTATCAAAAGAATTATCATTCAATTTAAATTGAGGAATTTGCACAACAAATTGGTGTTCATCATCAGCCATTCCGTGAACTCCCCAAGTAAACGAACCTTTACCTTCTGCAATAACATTCACAACATCTGAATTTGTTTTAAACCAGTTAAATGCTTTTGTTGACATTTGATAAAAAACATCTGCACCAGAATCAAACAAAACTCTATCCGCAGCTTTTTTACCATTTTTTTCTAATGTTACTATAATATATGGGTTGCTTTGACTTTTAGATAATTCTAGCGGTTGATATAATATTTTCCTATTCAGCTTTAAATTTCGTCTATGATTTGTAATAATAATTTTTTTATTAAGATCATCAAATTGCACAACAGATTTTTTTAACATATTACTCCCAATGATACCGTCTATACCAAAACAATCTAAAATCTTTGCGGTTGATTCGTCAAAAACAATTCCGGTTGATTTTAAAAATGTAAGGCCTCCTAATTGTAATTCCGGCAATGTTGTAACTGTCATTTTATTTGTTTTACTCGTCCCATCTTCTATGTCTATTGCCTCAATAATCGGTAGATCAAATTCTTCATAAAGTTTTTTAGAAATAGCAAAAGGTGCTCCTGTATCGAATAAAAACTTGTATGGTTTGTTATTAATCGAAACATCTACAATAATCTTATTTTTAATTTTTTGATAGCTTACTGATTCCACATAATTATTTTGTTTTATTTTCCCTTGATTAAGGTTGACTTTTTTTTGTGAAAAACCAATCGAATAAATTAAAACGAATAAAAAAAGCACTCCATTCCTCATAATATTATATTTAAGTAATTTGCGTCTAAACTAATCATTTTTTGTTATATACAACAAAAACAATTTTTATTCAATTTCTTTCCAATCTCAAAAAAAAGCACCAACTTTGAACCCGCAACGGGGTGCCTTATTGGCTGAGATGATACCCGGGAAATTGGTTCTGCACCTGATCCGGATAATGCCGGCGGAGGGATTGTATCTTTATCATCTCATCATTTAATTTATTATATGATGCAGGAAATTTTAAGTAAAACCACATGGATTGAATGGCTGGGTGTTGCTTTCGCCGTGGTTCAAGTGCTTTTGGCGCAAAAAAACAACATTCACAATTATCTTTTCGGAATTGCCGGTATCCTTTTGGCAATGTATGTAAAGTTTCACGCAAAACTGTATGCCGAATTTTCACTGGATTTTTATTATTTAATAATGAGTATTTACGGTTGGTTGTTCTGGAAATTTGGCAAACAGCAAACCGAAACGCCCATCACGTTTACCACAAAAACCGAAAAATACAAAGCAACCGCTATTGTCCTTATCGCTTTTACGATTTTCTATACCTTTTTAACGCATTTTACCGATAGCGATGTGCCTGTTTGGGATTCGTTAGTTACTGCCTTTGCATGGGCAGGAATGTGGTTAATGGCAAAACGAAAAATAGAAAACTGGATTTTACTGAACATCAGTAACTTTATGGCGGTACCCCTGCTTATTCACAAAGATTTGTATCTTTATGCTGCACTAACCGCTTTTTTGTTTGTTGTAGCTATTTTTGGATACATCAACTGGTACAAAATCTTAAAACGACAACAACATGCTTAATGCCGATTTGCAAAACAAATTATCGGGCAGTAGTTGGATGCCAGATGAAATAATGCGACATATTTTTGAACAACGCTGGTTGCAGATCTGGGTTCCAAAAAAATATTTCGGGTTAGGACTATCGTTTAAAGAAGGTTTGAAGTTACTGAAAAAGTTAGCCAAAACCGATGGCAGTTTGGGCTGGATGGTTACCTTATGTGCCGGAGCCAATTATTTCTCAAGAAACCTAAAACCCGAAATTGCCACAGAACTTTTTAAAAATCATTTTGCATGTTTTGGTGGCAGCGGTGCTATTGGCGGAACTGCCGAAATGGTAAACAATCAATTTTTAATTAACGGCAAATGGACATTTGCTACCGGCGCACCATATTTAAGTCATTTTACCTTGAATGCACGCCTCACAGCAAATGGCAAACCTGTTTTAGATAAAGAAGGAAATGAAATGATTCGTTCGTTTATTATCCCCAAAGATCAGGTTGAAATTATTGCCGACTGGCAAGCTATGGGAATGAAAGCAACCGGAACATACTCGTTTAAGATACACAATGTTTTGGTTGATGAACCGCACAGCTTTATTTACAACGAATTTTATACCGATGCCGTTTTGGATAAGATTCCGTTTCGCATTTTTGCCGATTTAACCTTGTTGGTTAATTATTTGGGAATGGCAGAACATTTTCTGGATGAAGCAGAAAAAATTCGTTTGAATTTAGATTTATCGGGATTCAAACAGGAACTTCGAGACAATGAAAACCAAATTTATTTTTTTGCGGATAAAATGGAATATCTATTAGGAAATAACGAAGAAATTTCAGACGGAATTCAAACCGAAATTCATGAGTTTGGCGAACGACTCGTTTCCGGTTTATCTCACAAAATTTTGGATTTATATTTTCAGTTAGGCATTAAAGCATCGCACACTAATGAGCCAATTCATCAAATATTTTGCGATTATTTTACGGCTACACAACATGCGAATTTTAGGATACGATATTAAAAAATGTATATTTGAGTTATTAATTACAATCATAAATATAACAATAATGAAATTTAAATATTCCATTTGCGATCCTTTAGAAAAGGAGATTAAATATATTCCCGAAAGTTTTTATGGAGATGAAATTCTTAAAATTGCAAAAGAATATCCATGGGTTGAGAAATTAAGAATTACAGAAAAGTTCAAACCAGAAGAAATCCATTTTAGTCCATCATTAGATTTTACTAATATTGATACTCAAAGAAGTTTTTGTTTAACCGCCCACTATGATAATGAAAGTAAACTTGAATTCTCTTTGTGGTATAATAGACCAAAAAAAATAAAAACATTATTTGGCTTATTTGGAGAGAAGGAAAAATTCATTGTTGATGACTCTTGGGGATACGATTTAGAAGAAGCTTTAGAATACTTAAAATACTTCATAGATCGTAGATATGAAGAACTTGAGATGATATTTAAATAAAAACACAGGACTTATCATTTATTGATTTTTTGACACACAAAGAATCTTTCTACTATAGAAATAATAAAACTTAAAACATATTGATTGGTATTGAAACAAGAAAGAAAAAACAAACTTAACTCAGACAGATTCATTCCATAACAACGGTTTTAAAATCATTTCGCGAACTTCTTCTTTCAGCTGTGGTTTATCGCGTTGGGTCAATCCTTTGGTTTCTACAAACGGGTGTTGATGAATCAATACTTTTCCGGGGTATCCTGCAAAAAACCGGAAAGGAAACATCTTTTTTAATCCTACAAAAGTCATAGGGACTACCGGAATTTCAAAATCAATCGCCAAGCGAAAAGCTCCGTCTTTAAATTCGTCTAAAACAACAGATTCGTCATCGGGCACACCACCTTCGGGAAAAATACAAACACTTAAACCATTTGCTAATTTTTGTGCGGCAGCAATCATTGTCTTTTGGCGGCTCACTGCACTTGATCTGTCCACAAGAATACAGGCTTTTTTATAGAAATAACCAAATATCGGCAACTTTGCCAATTCCTTCTTTCCTACAAATACAAACGGATTTTTTACTAAAATCAACATCAGCATAATATCCATCATCGATGTGTGATTTGCCGTAAGCATATAGCTTCTCCTTGGATCAAATTTTTGTTTTACCAATACCTTTTTGGTAAAGCCCGTGCCATAAAAAACGCAATGTGCCCAGATTCTTGCTAAAATAAAAAAGAAACGATAGAATTTATCTGTTGATAACGAAACAATCAGGAAAGGTGAAAGCACCAATATCACGATTAATATCAACGTATAAAACCATATTTTCCAGAGAAACCATGCAATTTTTTTTAGCAGCATCATTTATTTTGTTTGACCCTGCAAATTAATAAATAAAATAAATTTTACCACCACCATAGAATACTTTAAATTTGTAAAAATTTTAATCGATAAAATGGCAAAAGTATTAACAGGAGTTCAAAGTACCGGAACCCCACACTTAGGAAATCTTTTAGGAGCTATTTTGCCGGCAATAGAAATGGCGAACAATCCTGAAAATGAAACGTTTTTATTTATCGCCGACCTGCATTCGGCTACACAAATTAAAGACGCTAAAACATTAAAAGAAAATACATACAGTGTGGCTGCAACCTGGCTGGCTTGCGGATTGGATACCAATCGTGTAACCTTCTACAAACAATCAAGTGTACCACAAACCTGTGAGCTTACCTGGTACTTAAGCTGTTTTTTTCCGTTTCAGCGTTTAACGTTGGCGCATTCATTTAAGGATAAATCGAGTTATTTGGAAAATATAAATGCCGGTTTATTCACTTATCCAATGCTTATGGCAGCCGACATTTTATTGTACGATGCCGAATTTGTCCCTGTGGGAAAAGACCAGTTGCAGCATATAGAAATCACACGTGATGTAGCTGCTCGTTTTAACCACCAAATGGGCGAAGTTTTTGTATTGCCCGAAGCTAAAATAGCCGAAGACATTATGACTATTCCCGGAACCGATGGAGAAAAAATGAGCAAAAGTCGCAATAACTTTATTAATATTTTTGAAGACGATAAAAAGTTACGCAAACAAATTATGGCGATTGTTACTGATGCCACTCCGTTAGAAGAACCTAAAAACCCGGATACCTGTAATGTATTTGCGTTGTACAAATTATTAGCTTCTGCTGAACAAACAGCTCAAATGCGTGTCAATTACGAAGGTGGAAATTACGGTTACGGACATGCCAAACAAGCCTTGTTTGAGCTGATTTGCGAAAAATTCAAAGATATTCGCGAAAAATATACTTACTATATGAACCATTTAGATGAAGTGGATCACTTCTTAAGCGAAGGCGCTGCAAAAGCCGCTGTCATCGCTAACAGAACTTTAAATAAAGTTAGAGAGAAGTTGGGGTATTAAAAGTTTATACAAAAAACCCTTTATCAATTGATAAAGGGTTTTTACTATTTCAGTTTTTAAAAACGATAACCAATATTGATACCTGCATTTAATTCAATTCCTGCAAATTCGTCAATTACGTCATCACTAAAGTTTCTTGCTATATTAATAAATGGAGAAATGGTAAAAGCATCATTTTTTACTAATTTATAACCTGCTCCCACACCAATAATGAATGAATTCATATCGGTTGTTGTGCGTGTATAACCAGATTCCGTTTTTACATCGTGCTCATAATCTCCAAAACGGTATTTTAAAAAGGGTTGTGCATATAAGCCTGAAGCGTGTTCTCCTTCTTTTCCACCAAAATAAAAACTATAATTTACTGCAATTGCATTGGTATTAAATTGTTTGAACTTACCTTCCTTTTTATTCTGCCCGAAATAAGAAAAACGGTCATTAATCATTAAATCTACTCCTACTGATTGATCCTGATCAATAAAATGTTCATAACCAATTTCAACCGACTGGTTTACAATAGTGTTAAAAATGTTTAATTCTACTTCGTTTAAAGCTTGTGCCTGTACATTTACCGTACCCACTAAAGCACAAATTGCTACAGCTATTTTTTTCATTTTTACGATATTTTTGACAAATATAGAAATTTTACATTCAATTTATTTCTTTTCTTAAGGATATAATATCACCAAGTCATTCCTTTTACAGATTGTTACATCCTGATACTATTTGCAATATTGAAAGTAGGTATAAGAATTTCAATATAAAGACCATTAAAAACAAAACAACTCGTTAAATGTATTTTTCTTACTAAATGAAATATGTATTTTTGGCAAAACTCCATTTTATCAATGAAAATTTTATCATACAATGTAAACGGAATTCGTGCGGCAATTACAAAAGGTTTTTTAGATTGGTTGCAAGCTGCAAATCCGGATATTATTTGTTTACAGGAAATTAAAGCAACACCAGAGCAAATTCCTGTATTAGAGATTACGGCAGCGGGCTATCCCTACCAATATTATTTTCCGGCAGAAAAAAAAGGATACAGCGGCGTTGCCATTTTAAGTAAAACCGAACCTAAAAAGGTAGTTTTTGGAACCGGAATCGATTATATGGATAAAGAAGGACGAAACCTCCGTGCCGATTTTGAAGATTTCTCTGTAATGTCATTATACCTGCCTTCCGGAACAAATAGTGATCGTTTAGGGCACAAGTTTCAATATATGGCAGATTTTCAAAATTATGTCAATGAGCTAAAAACCACGGTTTCCAATTTGATTATTTGTGGCGATTACAATATTTGTCATCAGGCAATTGATATTCACGATCCTATACGCAATGCAAAAGTATCAGGATTTTTACCCGAAGAACGTGAATGGTTAGATACATTTATGAAAAACGGATTCATCGATTCGTTCCGAATGCTGAATCCGGAACCTCATAATTATTCGTGGTGGAGCTACCGTGCCAATGCCCGAAACAACAATAAAGGTTGGCGTATTGACTACCATTTGGTTTCAGACAATATGAAGGATCGTATAAAACGAGCCTATATTTTGCCCGAAGCCAGGCATTCTGACCACTGTCCCGTGGCAATTGAAATTGATTAACAGAAACATTTAGAACAATGAAAAAAATACTATTGGCAGCTTGTTGCCTTCCTTTTTTAACAAGTTGCGTTACCAGAAAATTGTATAACGAATTAGATGCAAAATATAAAAACTGCGCCGAAGAACTGGAACGTTTAACCGGAGAAACAACAGATTTAAAATCGCAATCGTTTGATTTGGGTACTAAAAACCAATCTTTGCAATCACAATTAGATGATGCTGTTGCCGAACGCGACAAATTACAAATTGCTTATAATCAATTACAAAAAGATTATGATGATTTAGAAAAAAACAGCGATCAGGCAATCAAAGCAGAAATTGAACGCCTCAACAGCTTAAAAGAAGAATTAGCCGGAAAGTCATCTCGTGTTGCAGAATTAGAGAGTAAATTGGCGGCACAAGATAAGAACCTTCGCAACTTAAAAGAATCGCTTTCTAAAGCATTATTTGAATTTGAAGGCAAAGGATTAACTGTTGAGCAAAAAAACGGAAAAGTATATGTATCAATGGAAAACAAATTATTGTTCCCATCAGGTAGCTGGACAGTGAGCAATGAAGGAAAAACTGCTGTGGGACAGTTGGCTGAAGTATTGGCAAAAAATCCTGATATTTCCATATTGATTGAAGGACATACCGATAACGATAAAATTGTTGGAAACCTGGGCGGCGGAATCACTAACAACTGGGATTTATCAACCAAACGTGCCACTGCCATTGTAAATATTATTGAACAAACGCACGGCATCGACAAGAAAAACTTAACAGCAGCCGGACGTAGTGAATATGCACCTATCGCATCAAACAATTCGGCAACCAATAAAGCAAAAAACCGTAGAATCGAGGTAATCCTGACACCAAAGTTAGACGAAATCTCAAAGATGTTAAACGACTTATAAACCTTGAATCCCGGATATCCGGGATTTTTTCAACCCCCTTATACTAATGAATATTTTAGATCACCAACTACAAAGCAGTATTTACACGATTGGATATGATATGTTTTTAAAAATGGGAATCTCTTCTGAACTTGCACATTATTTAAATGCTGTTTTACTTTTATCACTATTATTCGCTTTATTATATTTAGTAGATATTTCATTGCGCAAATTATTGAGAGTTCTGGTTATTAAAATTGTACGACAAAGCAAAACGCGGTTCGACGATTTTTTAATTCACAACCGGGTTTTAAAATATGTTACCCATTTAGTCCCGTTGATTATTGCCAAACAATTGTTACCAGTAATCTTTATAGGCTTCCCAAAATGGATAAATTTCACGGTAAGAATCACTGATGTTCTTATTATTGTAGCAGTAACCGTACTTATAAAGGCTATATTTTATGCAGTTAAAGATTATTTAGGCACCAAAAAACGATTTGCAGACAAGCCTTTAAACAGTTATTTTCAGGTAATTGCAATTCTTTTGTATATTGTTTGTGCCATCTTAATTTTTTCTAAATTAACCGGTGAAGACCCTTACAAGTTACTTATTTCATTAGGTGCGGCATCTGCCATTGTGATGTTGGTTTTTAAGGACACCATTCTGGGATTTGTGGCAAGCATTCAGGTTTCGTCAAACGATATGGTTCGGGTTGGTGATTGGATAGGAATGGAAAAATACGGTGCAGATGGCGATGTGTTGGAAATAAATTTAAATACCGTTAAAGTTCAGAATTTTGATAAAACCATTACCACCATTCCCACGTATGCCTTAATCAGTGATTCTTTTAAAAATTATCGGGGAATGCAAAAATCCGGGGGCAGACGCATCAAACGATCAATCAATATTAAATTGGGATCCATCCGTTTTTTAGAAGCCGATGAAATTGAAGATTTAAAGCGTATTAAGCTTTTAAAATCATATATTATGGAGCGCCAGCAAGAAATTGCCACATATAACCACACCCACGTTGACGACCCCACAATGTTAGTAAACGGCAGACGGATGACAAATGTGGGATTGTTTAGAGAATACGTTAAACGATACCTTTTAAACATTCAATCTACCAATAAAAGATATGCTATTATGGTACGCCATTTACAGCCCACAGAACACGGTTTGCCTATTGAAATTTACACTTTTGCAAACTCTATTGTTTGGGCAGAATACGAAGGTATTATGGCAGATATTTTTGACCACGTAATAGCTGTTGTTCCGTACTTTCATTTAGAACTTTTTGAACTGCCAAGTGCCGCAGATTTCCACGATTTGCTTGCCAGTCAATACCATAAAAAAACCAACTCGTAATGAGTTGGTTTTTTGTTTATTTTGTTGTTTTTTAATTCCATCCTTTGAATTTTTGTTAGCAAATTATTTAAAGACTAATATCATTCTTCTTTTGTTCTTTGCATTAGGAATATTGGATTTGGTTTTTCCAATGTATAATCTTAATAAATCTGAAATTTCTGTTGGGGTGTTCAACATTTCTATATATTTATAAACCCTACATTTATTAATCTGATTAAAAACCTCTTTTGTTACTTACTAATTTTGCCTGTAAATTTTAAGCATTAAAGCTTTTTTAAGTTTTATGATTATTGAACAATTTGAGCGCCGTTTTATATCACTTAATTTAATCGCTTTCTACACTATCAATAGTCCAAGGTATTTTTACTTCAAATTCTATCTGAACAAGATCGTTCTTGTTTTCAAAAAGTGTCAATGCATTGTTATAACAAAAACCTATACTAAAATTTTCTGTTATTGCTTTTAGTTTTAATTCCGATGTTTCTTTGTTAATTACCTTAATGCAACTTTCTCCATAAAAACTCCCTTTGAAATGAAACCAGCCACTATATCTATGTAATTTTTCATCTTTATGCATTTTCCAAATTTCACAATCTTTATGGTAGTCTATACCTAACTGAAAAAACAGTGTCTTTATTTCATCAGGATATACATTCTCAATATTATTTAGAAAGTTTTTACAATCATCACAGATACAGCTTTGTGATCCGCCTTTTATATGAGTGTTATTATAAGTTTGTTGTGTAAGTTCATAATCAACATTTAATTCCCAATCTAAAAATTTAACTTTTTTCATTTTTTAATAATTTTTTCAGATAAAGACAAAGATTATTTGTTTCATAAAAAAACCAACTCGTAATGAGTTGGTTTTTTCTATTTAATTTGCTAAAATATTTATTCTATTGTCTTTCAATTCCAGCGTTCCCGATTTTATTGGCAGATAATACGTGTTATTGTCAATCTTCTCGAAACGGCTTTCAAATTGAGGTTCAAATTGTAAATTAGTACCGGCAATTTTAATTCTTCCTTCAATTAATAAAGAAACAATCGGCGCGTGGTTATTTAGCATTTGAAACTCTCCGTTAATTCCGGGCACAGACACTGCGGTAACCTGACCTTTAAATAGTGTAGCTTCCGGAGAAACAATTTCTAAAATCATAATAAATTGTTTTTTGCGATTTATGATTCAGCTAACATTTTCTCTCCGGCTGCAATTGCGTCTTCAATTGAACCTTTTAAGTTAAATGCAGCTTCTGGCAAATGGTCTAATTCACCATCGATAATCATGTTAAATCCTTTAATTGTCTCTTTAATGTCAACCAATACACCCGGAATACCTGTAAACTGTTCTGCTACGTGGAAAGGTTGTGATAAGAAACGTTGTACACGACGTGCGCGGTGAACGGCTAATTTATCAGCTTCTGATAATTCTTCCATCCCTAAAATCGCGATGATGTCTTGTAACTCTTTATATTTTTGTAAGATTTCTTTTACGCGTTGTGCACAAGCATAGTGCTCTTTACCTAAGATTTCCGGAGTTAAGATACGTGAAGTAGAATCTAATGGATCTACCGCAGGATAAATACCTAATTCTGAAATTTTACGAGACAATACAGTTGTTGCATCTAAGTGGGCAAATGTTGTAGCAGGAGCCGGATCCGTTAAGTCATCCGCAGGAACGTAAACCGCCTGTACCGATGTAATTGATCCTGTTTTTGTTGATGTAATACGCTCTTGCATAGCACCCATTTCAGTTGCTAAAGTTGGTTGGTAACCTACTGCAGATGGCATACGACCTAATAAGGCAGATACCTCTGAACCAGCCTGTGTAAAACGGAAGATGTTGTCAACGAAGAACAATACGTCTTTACCTTGACCATCACCAGCTCCGTCACGGAAATATTCAGCAATTGTTAAACCAGATAAAGCTACACGAGCACGTGCACCAGGTGGTTCATTCATTTGTCCGAATACGAAAGTTGCTTTAGAATCCATCATTCCCGCTTTGTCAACTTTGGTTAAATCCCAACCGCCGTTTTCCATAGAATGCATAAAATCGTCACCGTATTTAATAATACCTGATTCTAACATCTCGCGTAATAAATCGTTTCCTTCACGAGTACGTTCACCAACACCGGCAAATACAGATAAACCTCCGTGACCTTTTGCAATGTTGTTAATTAACTCTTGAATCAATACAGTTTTACCAACACCGGCTCCACCAAACAAACCAATTTTACCACCTTTTGCATAAGGTTCTATCAAATCGATTACTTTGATTCCTGTGAATAAAACTTCGCTTGATGTTGATAGATCTTCAAATTTAGGTGCCGGACGGTGAATTGGCAAGCCATTTGCACCCTCTTTTGGTAACTTTTCTAATCCGTCAATTGGATCACCAACTACGTTGAATAAACGACCAAAAACTTCTTTACCAATTGGCATTTGGATAGGCGAACCGTTAGAAACAACTTCTGCTCCACGACTTAAACCATCGGTAGAATCCATTGAAATGGTACGTACGGTATCCTCACCAATATGAGATTGAACTTCTAACACTAATTTTGACCCATCTGCTTTTGTAATTTCTAATGAATCATAAATTTTCGGTAATGCAGCAGAAGTAGTATCAAAAACTACGTCAACTACCGGTCCGATAACTTGTGCAACTTTTCCTGTAACTTTAGACATTGCTTATGTATTTATTTAACAGCTAATTATCAATTGCGAAAAAATCACTTTTTTCGATGTGCAAAGATAGTTTTTTTTTGTAATAATTAAAATCTATTTTTTGTTTTTTCAATTACAGTATTATCCGCTGTAAAAATAACTTTAAAAATCTTCTAAAATAAAAAATGGGATGGTTTAAAAACCGTCCCATTTTAATATAACCAAAAAAAACACTTATGAAAAAATTCTATTCTATTGGGTAGAATGAAATTTATTTTGCTAATATAAGGTGTTTTTTTATTTAAACAAATTCTTTTACTATTTTTTATTCAACCGTAACCGATTTCGCTAAATTCCTTGGCTGATCTACGTTCGTACCACGCAAAACAGCTACGTGATATGACAACAACTGTAAAGGGATCGTGGCAATGATTGATGTTAATGCTTCGGTTGAATTTGGCATTTCAATGATATGGTCTGCAAGGTTTTTCACTTGTTCATCACCTTTTGATACCAATGCAATGATTTTTCCGCTGCGTGCTTTAATTTCTTGGATGTTACTCACCACTTTGTCATAATGATTTTGCTGTGGTGCAATTACAATTACCGGCATGTTTTCATCGATCAAAGCAATAGGACCGTGTTTCATTTCGGCTGCCGGATATCCTTCTGCGTGAATGTATGAAATTTCTTTTAACTTCAAAGCTCCTTCTAATGCTACCGGAAAATTAAACCCACGACCTAAAAACAGACAGTTGGTCGCATCTTTATAAATATGTGCAATTTCTAAAATACGATCATTTTCTTTTAAAGCTTCTTCTACTTTTTCAGGAATCAGTTCTAATTCAATTAAATTTCTTAAATAATCAGACTGAGAAATAGTTCCTTTTGCTTTAGCCAAACGCAACGCAATCAATGCCAAAACAGTGATTTGTGTGGTAAATGCTTTAGTTGATGCCACTCCAATTTCTGGTCCGGCATGGGTATAAGCTCCTGCATGGGTTTCACGAGAAATAGAAGATCCCACTACATTACAAACACCAAAAACAAAGGCACCTTTTTCTTTAGCCAATTTAATGGCTGCCAATGTATCGGCCGTTTCGCCCGATTGTGAAATAGCAATAACCACATCGTCTGCATTGATGATTGGGTTACGGTAGCGGAATTCAGACGCGTATTCAACCTCAACAGGGATACGGGCAAATTCTTCAATCATATATTCTGCAACCAAAGCTGCATGCCAAGATGTTCCGCAAGCAGCAATGATGATGCGTTTTGCGTTGATAAATTTATTCAGATTATCTTCAATCCCTGCCATTTTGATCAACCCTTGATCACTTAATAAACGACCACGGAAGGTGTCGCGAATAACATCTGGTTGTTCGTAAATCTCTTTCAGCATAAAGTGATCGTAACCACCTTTTTCTATCTGTTCTAAATTTAATTGTAATTCTTGAATGTACGGACTTACTTCTTTATCAGACTTTATTTTTCTAATCTTAATCGGTTTGTGTAAGCGGATAATAGCCAGTTCTTCGTCTTCCAGATAAATAGCGTTGTTTGTATATTCTATAAAAGGCGACGCATCTGAAGCTACAAAATATTCGCCTTCACCAATACCAATTGCCAACGGACTACCTAATCTTGCCGCTACAATTTCGTTTGGTTTTTTAATATCCATTACACAGATCGCATACGCACCAACTACCTGGTTTAATGCCACCTGTACGGCTTTACCTAATTTTAATCCTTTATTTTTTTGTACGTCTTCAATTAGGTTTACCAGTACTTCTGTGTCTGTATCGGACTTAAAGGTATATCCGCGATTGATTAATTCTTTTTTTAACGGTTCATAGTTTTCAATGATTCCGTTATGGATAATAACCAATTCTCCGGAATTTGAAAAATGCGGGTGTGAGTTTACATCGTTTGGCACTCCGTGTGTTGCCCAGCGCGTATGACCGATCCCCATGGAACCTTCCAAGGTATTTTCAGCTTCTGCTCTTTTTTCTAAATCAAAAACTTTACCTTTTGTTTTACTTGAGATAAATTTTTCACCATCGTATAACGCAACGCCGGCGCTGTCATAACCACGGTATTCTAAACGTTTTAATCCTTTTATTATAATTGGATATGCGTCTTTAGGACCTATATAACCTACTATTCCACACATAATTAGTTTTCTTTAGTGTAATAAATTTCAAGTTTCATTTTTAATTCGCTATTTGAAGCATCAGGAGCGTAGATTACGGTTCCAAAAGGATTCATGGTAGCTGTTACTGGTGTTTTTTTATCTGTTGTTTTTACAGGGTTCATAACAGAATTTGTAATATCGTTTGCAACAACCAATCCTAAAGGTACATTGGTAGAATCTTTCTGGATTAAATTGTTGATATGATCTGTTATTCTGAACTGGTATTTGTGAACCGATGAATTACTTGTATTTAATGCACCGCCATAGATTGATTTTGTTGTTGATACATCGTTTGTATAATCTGCTAAAACCTTATTGTTTTTAAAATCATACAAAAACAGATTTTTAGGCGATGAAATAGTGTCTAAACCTGTTGCGGAATGATCTACATAAACGGTTAACAATGCCTGATTAATCAACCAGTTGTTGTTAATAATGGTTTCTAATTCGTCTGCTTTACCGCTGTTGTCGTTATCGTTACCAAAAAGCGAAATGGTTGCATACGAAGTTTTTGCACCACCTTTCAGCCATAAATTTCCAACGGAATTATTCTCTAAATCAAAATTACTTTCTAACAGATTAATGGTTGTTGCCGATGAAGTTGCCGATGTGGAACTGTCGTACCCAATACTGAATTCGTATGTTTTACGTTCACGTTTTGGCTGGTTGGTTTCACTGTCAACTGTTCCGTCTTGTTTATACACAAAAACTACTTTCCCCTGACTTAAATTTAGCTGTGCCAATGCATTTTGATTGTACGCATCGACCACTTCAAAATACAACCCGCGGAAATAGTCTTTTAAAACAGCATTATTCGAGATAGATTTGTATTTATTATTTGCAAAAAACTTGTCTTGAAAATAGTTCTTGTCTAAATCTAGCCAAATACCAGGTGCAATGCGTTCTTTTACCTTTGGATTTCCATCATCATCTAACTGTGGAGTTCCGTCGGTATTGTACGAATACAGTTTAATTTCACTTTTGTTAAAAGTAAACTCGGTATTTTGCGCTGTATTAGTAGAATTGTTTAATCTGTCACTTCCATTTAATCCTTTTTTATATTGATCAAACATTGGTTTTTCATCAGCATAATAGAATTGTGTTTCAAACTCATTATTAGGATCGGTAGCACGTAAAAAATATCCGTTTTCATAAACATTTAAGGTAAACTTTCCGCTGCCGTAAATGTTAGAAACCTTATAGGATCTGTTTCCGTCAGAATCGGTTGAAGAAACCGTGCTGGTAAACGGTATGTAAACATACACTGAATCTAATACCGGATTATCGCCAAATGAAGACAAATCATTGTTATCTCCCATTTCAATCTGCGTAACAAAATGTGCCGCTGTTTTACCAAACGCGCTGTGTGTGTAAACGCCAAAATTGTTTACCGGTAAATTACGGGTATTTGCACTTGTGGTTTCGCCGTTTGCGGTTTCGATATTTTGAACCACGTATTTATCAAAACCAAACGGATCGTTACCAATAATATCAGAACCCATTTCGGTAAACTCTTGTTCACACGAAACGACCGTTACAGATAATGCAGAAAATAATAAAATTTTAGCTATCGATTTTCTTCTCATATATGCTTTAAATTAAACCTTGTGAAGATAAAATTCCGGATAGAAATCCTTCATTTTTTCTTTCGCGTCGAAAGGTAAGAAAGGTTTATTTGAACTTTGTATATAATTTGTTAAATCTTCTGATATTTCCGATGAAGAAATCACGATGCCATCTGAATGGTCAATGGCGTTTTTCATAATGCTTGTGTAATCGGCTGTTTTTAACCCTTCGATATCTTTTGTATCGAATTCGTCAAAAGCAACTTTGTCAAACATATTTTCTGAGAGTTTTCCGTTAAATCCTGCTGAAAAAACAGAAGTGATTACTTTAGTATCCGCGAAAATACTTTCATCATTATAATACTTTTTCATATACAACGGCAATAATGAGGCCATCCAGCCTTGCACGTGAATCACATCGGGAACCCAATTTAATTTCTTAATGGTTTCAACCACTCCTTTTACAAAAAAGATGGCACGTTCGTCATTGTCGTTGTACAAAGTATCTGCTTCATCACCGAATGTTCCTTTGCGTTTAAAATAGTCGTCGTTATCAATAAAGTAAACCTGAATGCGCTCTTTTGGTATCGAAGCAACTTTAATAATTAAAGGCATGTCCATATCATTGATAACCAAATTCATACCCGAAAGCCGTATAACTTCATGTAATTGATGTCTTCTTTCATTGATGCTACCATATCTTGGCATAAAAATACGGATTTGACCACCTAAATCATTAATCATTTTCGGAGTGTCAAACGAAGCTTGCGAGACTTCATTTTCAGGTAAATAAGGCACTACTTCAGATGATACATATAATATCCTCTTATCTTTCATTATTCTTTAATTAAATTAAAAATGCTTTTTAAAGTGCAAAATTACAAAAAATTGTCGACATTATTAAGTAATATGCTAATTTTGCACTCATTAAATTTTAAAAATCATGAATGTATTTCATTCACAAAGCCAGTTAAAAAGCTATTTAGAGCCACTTAAACAGGCTGATAAAACCATAGGTCTTGTTCCTACAATGGGAGCAATTCACGAAGGGCATCTTTCATTATTACAACGAGCTTTAGATGAAAATGAAGTGACTGTTGTGAGTATTTTTGTAAACCCCACACAGTTTAACAATGCCGAAGATCTGGAAAAATACCCCAGAACATTAGCACGCGATGTGGAATTGATCAAAACAGTTTCTGATAATATTTTGATTTTCTCTCCTTCTGTTGCCGATATTTACGAAGGCAACACCATTGCTCAAAAGTTTGATTACGACGGTTTAGAAGATGAAATGGAAGGCACTAATCGCCCGGGACACTTTGACGGCGTTGGAACAATCGTTAAAAAGTTATTTGAAATTATTGAACCAACAAAGGCTTATTTTGGCGAGAAAGATTTTCAGCAGTTGCAAATCATCCGTAAGATGGTCGCAAAAAATAACATGGGTATAGAAATTGTTGGCTGCCCCATTTTTCGTGCCGAAAGCGGATTAGCAATGAGCTCGCGTAACGAACGATTATCTGCCGATGCCAGACAAAAAGCCGCTTTTATTTACCAAACCCTTTTGAAGGCAAGAGAAATTTTTCAAACATTTGATGTAATCCAAACCGAAGAATTTGTGAATGAATCCTTTAAAAACAGTGCTGCTTTTACCTTAGAATATTTTGTAATTGCCGACGAAGAAACCCTGAAAACGGTTACATCAAAAGAATCGGGTAAAAAATACCGCGGTTTTATTGTGGTTCACATTGAAGAAGTTCGCTTAATTGATAACATTGCATTAAATTAAAATTTATAACTTTGCGTCATGCAAATAGAAGTTTTAAAATCAAAAATCCACCGTGTTAAAGTAACAGGTGCTGATTTAAATTACATCGGAAGCATCACAATTGACATTGCTTTAATGGAAGCTGCCAATATTATTGAAGGAGAAAAAGTTTCGATAGTAAACATAAATAACGGAGAACGTTTTGAAACCTATGCCATTCCAGGACCACGCAACAGCGGCGAAATTACCCTAAACGGACCTGCGGCTCGCCGTGTTCAGAAAGACGATATTATTATTGTAATTACGTACGCTTTAATGGATTTTGAAGAAGCTAAAACGTTTTCTCCATGGATTATTTTTCCTAACGAAGAAAATAATTCTTTAACATAATAATTGAAGGCTTTAAAAAAAATACTAAATATTACACTCCCACTTTTGTTGGGAGTTTTTTTGGTTTATTACGCCTATAATCAGTTCACTTCTGCACAAATCGACGAGATGAAAAGCTATTTTCAATCAGCCGATTATTTTTACGTAGCACTTTCATTACTCTTTATGAAAATCAGTCATGCATCGCGTGCATACCGTTGGAAATACAGCTTACAGTATTTAGGCTATCAATCAGGGTTTTGGAATAACTTTATGGCAATTGCCGTGGGATACCTTTTAAACCTTACCATACCAAGATCTGGCGAGCTTTCACGCGCAGTTGTCTTACAGAAATACAACAACATTCCGTTCGATAAAGGTTTTGGAACCATCATTGCAGAACGCATCATTGACTTGCTGTTTTTAATCTTGTTTGTTGTTTTGGCTTTGGTTTTACAGTACCGCCAACTGGTCGGTTTTATATCTCAACAAATCCCCGTAACGCAGCTTTTAGTAATTATGGGTGTTTTTTCCTTAATTGGAATTGTTGGACTGTATTTACTTTACACCTCGCAATGGAAACTATTTGTATTCATCAGACAAAAAATTTCAGGTTTGGCAGAAGGTGTTTTAAGTATTTTTAAAATGCCTTACCGCTTGCCGTTTCTCATACACACCTTGATTATCTGGATAAGTTTTGTACTGACTTTTTATTTTGGCACCAAGGCATTACCCGAAACTAGTACCATATCTTTAGGAGTTACCATGGTGGCTTTTGTAGTGGGCAGCCTGGCAATTAGTTTTACAAATGGAGGCATTGGTGCTTTTCCCCTACTCATTGCTAAAATACTGGCGTTGTACGGCATCTCTTTAACTGCTGGAACCGCTTTTGGCTGGATTTTATGGACCACGCAAACAGTTTTAATCATTGTTTTAGGAGGTTTGTCGTTCTTGTTGCTTCCCATTGTTAATAAGGAAAAATAAAAACTTCACTTCTTTATTCATAAACATATTTTGTAAATTCCCCTTTCTTAGATCCATCATAATTCATTAATAATGAAACCATTTTACATCATAACAGGAGGTCCTGGCGTTGGAAAAACAACGCTGATTAATGAACTAAATAATTATGGTTACCAAACTGTGCAAGAATGTGCAAGAAAAATAATTAAAGAACAAATTAAAACTAAGAGTGAAGGTTTACCTTGGAAAAACAAAGGGCTTTATTCAAAATTGATGTTTGAAGCTTCTTTAGAAAGTTATGATAACATAAATGCCGGTATACTATCTGATTTTATTTTCTTCGACAGGGGAATTTTAGACACTATTTGTTATATGAAAATAGAACATATTCCAATATCAAATCAAATAATAAAAATTGCAAGACATTATTTATACAATAAAAAAGTCTTTATTCTTCCTCCTTGGAAAGAAATCTATAAAACCGACAATGAAAGAAAACAAAGTTGGAAATAAGCTGAATTTACATTTAAGAAAATGAAAGAAACCTATCTTGATTTTGGCTACAACATTATTGAAGTTCCAAAAGCAAATGTGCAAGAAAGAGTAGAATTTATCATTCAAAGCATAAACAAACCGTAAGTATATTTGCAATCATAATCTTGAAAAAAAATACTGTTTTTTTTAACTGTCGTTCTCGTCACTTCCTGTCGTTAACAAAGGAAAATAAATTTGTAACTTCACGCTTTAATAATTTTTAGTCATTAGCTTTAAGTTTTTAGCTTATAGTATAATGCCTATTGCTTATAGCATTTAAAAAATGGCAAAAGTAAAAACAGCATTTTTTTGTTCATCGTGCGGAACACAATTTTCTAAATGGTTAGGACAATGTACCTCTTGTAAACAGTGGAATACCATTGTAGAAGAAGTGGTTCAGAAAGAAGAAAAAGTCGCCTGGCAGACTAAATCTTCACCGGGTATGAAACGTGCGTCAAAACCTTTGTTGATCAACGAAATCGACAGTACGCAAGAAATCCGGATGAACACATTAGATCAGGAATTAAACCGTATTTTAGGCGGCGGCATCGTTCCCGGATCTATGATCCTTTTGGGTGGAGAACCCGGTATTGGAAAAAGTACGCTGTTGTTACAGTTATCGTTAAAATTACCTTACAAAGTGTTGTACGTTTCGGGTGAAGAAAGTCAGAAACAAATAAAAATGCGAGCCGAACGCATCAATCCCAACAACAATTCGTGTTATATTTTAACCGAAACCAATACGCAGAATATCTTTAAACAGGTGGAAGAAGTTGAACCCGATATTTTGATCATCGATTCCATTCAAACCCTGCATACCGACTATATTGAGGCTTCGGCAGGAAGTATTTCGCAGATAAAAGAAACTACCGCCGAACTAATTAAATTTGCCAAAGAAACATCCACTCCGGTTATTTTAATTGGTCATATTACCAAAGACGGAAACATTGCCGGACCCAAAATTTTAGAACACATGGTAGATACGGTTTTGCAGTTTGAAGGCGACCGTAACCACGTGTACAGAATTCTACGTGCATTGAAAAACCGTTTTGGATCTACAGCCGAATTGGGAATTTACGAAATGCTGGGTTCGGGACTGAGAGAGGTTTCCAATCCGTCAGAAATCTTGTTATCCAATCGCGAGGAAGAGCTTTCAGGAACGGCTATCGCTTCAACCTTAGAAGGAATGCGTCCGTTGATGATCGAAATTCAGGCATTGGTAAGTACGGCAGTTTACGGAACGCCCCAGCGAAGTGCCACGGGTTATAACCTGAAACGCCTGAACATGATTTTAGCTGTTTTAGAAAAACGAGCCGGTTTCCGTTTAGGGATGAAAGACGTATTTTTAAACGTCACAGGCGGAATTACAGTAGATGATCCTGCGATTGATTTGGCGGTCGTGGCATCCATTTTATCCTCAAACGAAGACGAAGCCATATCCAAAGACATTTGTTTTGCGGGCGAAGTAGGATTATCCGGCGAAATACGTCCGGTAAACCGGGTAGATCAACGCATTCAGGAAGCTGAAAAATTAGGCTTTGCTAAAATATTTGTATCCAAATACAATAAAATCACCTATCAGTCAAAAAACATCAAAGTCGTTTTAGTTTCTAAGATTGAAGAATTGGTAAGTATATTATTCTGATAAAAAAAGAGGTCGTTTTTCGACCTCCTTTCACCTTTAAAATTTGAAATTAACACCAAATCGTGTTTGAAAATTACTTAACGAGTTTTCTTGCTTTATATTAGGATAAAAAACAGATTCTTCTTTATCTTTCTTAAACACATTAACGCCAATCATTATATAAGGTTCAATTTTAAATTTACTTTTCGGATTCAGTACATATTTTATACCTGTATTCAAACCTAAGTTAAAATCGGTTGCCTTACCTTCTGTTCTAAACATATCTTCCCTACCTAACTCTCCGCCCGCATAATTGCTATGACCTGCCTGAAAAGCAATGTTAACACCTGAAAAATACCTGAAATTACTACCAATGTCTCTATTGTACTGCAAATCTACATCGGCAAAAGAATTCATACTGCTGCTGCCAGAAGGATAATAATCTTTATATTGCGTATAACTTTTTAACCAATAAAAATTGTAGTTAAAACCAATCAACAACGATTCTTTCTCATTGAGATTTCGTTCTGCAAAAATTCCTGCCTTATAGCTATTCGTGTTTTCCAGCTTGTAATTGTGTGGATTGGGTTTGTACTTAGACGCAAAATACTGATCGCTTCCTAAATGAAAACCAAAATTCCATTTTTTTTCCTGAGCATTCATCGTGGTACAACATGTTAATACCGTTGTGCATAAAGTTAAGTAAGTAAAATTTCTCATATTTTTTAATTATTGATTACAAATGCGAAAGTAACTTTGTTAAATCTTAAGTTTTGTTAAAAACGGCTCGGTCTTTGTTATAATTTTCAGAAATTTACTTTCTAAAAACATTTTTACATGAAAAACATGTTAATTCCTATAGCAATTGTTTACAGTATTACAGCAAATGCTCAAAAACCGGTTTTTACGCAAGCGCAAATTCAATCGGCACGAATCTATAATAATGCAGCCGAGTTAAAGCACAAGGCTTCGGCACAGATTTCTTCAGGCACTTCTGAAATTGTAATTACCAATGTTGCCAATTACCTTAACGAAAATACCATACAAATCGGCGTACCAAAAAATGTCACGGTTATGTCTGTTCAATTTACCAATGCGTATGTAGAAGAATACGACAACAATCAAGATTCGCCTTTGGTTAAACCTGTAAAAGAAGAAATTGAAAAGAAAGAAGCTGAACTAAATGCGCTGTTGAATCAATTAAATTCCGAAAGAAAAAGTATTGAATTACTCGATAAAAATCAATCCATGAGCAATGCACAAAACTTTTCAGTTGCTGAATTGACAAAGCTTTTGGAATTTTATAAAACCAAACGAACGGATCTTTCTAATTCGATTGATAAATTAGAATTAAAAGAAGAAAAATTAGAAGAAGAATTAACCGCTTTAAAAGGAAAACTGACCTTTAACGAAACATCTGCCGAAAAAACAAGTCAGGGAAAATTAATTGTAAATGTAATGAGTAACCAACCGGCGACAATACCGTTAGAGATTTCTTATTTAACCAATCAGGCAACCTGGCAGCCAAGTTATGAAATGCGTATCGATAAAATAAACGAACCAATAAATATGTTGTACAAAGCACAGGTACAACAAAATACAGGTATCGATTGGAAAAACGTAAAATTGTCGTTAACCAGCGGTCCGGCAAACCAAAATACCTTTGCTCCCGAATTGCAACCTTGGTTTTTAGATTATTACAATCCGAGGGCTTATAGTTCTAATATCTCAATGAGGGCTTCAAGCAGTGTTACATCAAAAACAATTGAAGGTAGACCAAATGCTGATGTTGTAAACGCCTTACAAGGTCAAGTTCCTGGTTTAGAAATATCTTCAGCACCTTCCACTATCAACAATTTCACCCAAGTAAATGAAAATCAATTAAATATTACGTTTGATATCGATATTCCGTACACTATTTTAAGCAACGGCAAACAACACAGCGTGGCACTAAAAGATACACAGTTTCCAGCGACTTACAGTTATGTGAGTATTCCAAAATTAGATACCAATACCTATTTAATTGCTAAAATTAAAAATTATGGCGAATACAACATTTTACCCGGCGAAGCCAATGTGGTTTTTGAGGGAATGTATGTTGGAAAGACCTATGTAAACGCAAATTCTAACGCAGACGAACTTAGATTAAGTTTAGGAAAAGATCAGAATATTTCAGTGACGCGAACACTCATCAACGATAAATCGGGAACAAAAACCTTATCGTCTCGAAAAGTTCAGGACTTTGTTTATGAAATTTCTGTCAGAAACAATAAAAAGGAAACCATAAGTATTTTTATTGAAGATCAGATTCCTGTGAGTAGCAACAACGACATCGAAATTACTTTAACCGATAAAAGCAGTGCAAAAATAGATGAAGAAAAAGGAAAATTATCTTGGGATGTAACTCTAAAATCAAATGAAACCAAGAAAATCCGTTTTGGCTATCAGGTAAAATCTGCAAAAGACAAACATTTGGGGCTGTAACACAAAACCGCAAGCTAAAGCTTGCGGTTTTTGGTTGTTTTATACTACATACTCTCTATTTTCACAATCATTGGATCTTGCTGTATGATCCAGTGATAATACGCATTGTCGTCATATAATTGATGGACGTATTCGGCAACTAAATAGAAAATGATATTTTTTTTGTGACGTTCTAAATTAAAAGTTAATCCGCTTGCTTTTAAATGTGCCTTTAAATCGTTAAAATATTTTGGGTCGTTATAAATTTTTTCAGAGAGCTCTGTTGCCGTTAATTGTTCCAAAGCAGCACGCTCTTTTTCAATTTCTTCAAAAACATAATAACTTACCAGGCTTGTTTTCATAAGTAACTGAATGGCATCTTCACCGTGTTTGTTTTTTAACGGTACAAAAACATCGGGAACAATTCCGCCACCGCCAAAAACAATTCTGCCGCCTGTGGTTTTAAACTTTAAGCTGTCTGCCAAATGGATACTGTCTTTAGAATACAGCTCGCCCGATTTAAAACGATTGCTCAAATCGCTGTTGTACTCATCTAATCCATTGGTGTAAGGTTTTTGAATGGATCTGCCCGAAGGGGTGTAATAACGTGCAGTGGTTAAGCGTACAGCAGAACCATCGCCCAGATACATTTCGCGTTGTACCAAACCTTTTCCGTAAGATCTTCTTCCTACAATGATTCCACGGTCGTTATCCTGAATGGCACCTGCGATGATTTCACTTGCCGAAGCCGAATTTTCGTTGATTAAAATATAGAGTTTTTTGTCGGTAAATAAACCTTTGCTTGATGCTTTGGTTACTTTTACATTCCCTTTTTTGTTGACCGTTTTTACAATTACTTCGTTTGTTTTTAAGAAATCGTCAGCAATTTGTATTGCAGGTTCCATATAGCCGCCGCCGTTTTCGCGTAAATCTAAAACAAGTTCTTCAATGCCTTGGCTCAACAATGATTCTAATCCTGCTTTAAATTCCGGATAAGTGGTTTCGGCAAAACGGTTAATTTTTATATATCCTGTTTTTTCGTCGATTTTAATCGCCGTGTCAACACTTTTTAAAGGAACTTCGCCACGGATAATTTCAACATTAAAGGTTTTATTGGTCGATTTTCTGTAAACTTTCAAAAGTGCTTTCGATCCGTTGCTTCCTTTTAACAGATTAACAATGGAATCATTTGAGAGCTTTTGGTCAAACAGCTGTACTTTTTCCGCATATAAAATTCGGTCACCTGCTTTTAAGCCTGCTTTGTCTGATGGACCGCCGGGTAAAGGTTTTACAACTGCCAAGGTATCATTCAGCATATAATAATTGATTCCGATGCCCACAAAGGATCCTTTCATTACATTTTGAACTTCGTCAAATTCTGATTTTGAAATATAGATAGAATGCGGATCTAATTGTGCCAGGATGTTGTTTACGGTCATATCGATAATAGAATCGGTATTTACGTTATCTACGTATTCCTGTTCAATTAAATCGATAAGCTTGTTTAGCTTTACCCTTCCTCTATCTTCTTTTACAGAAAAAGGCAGACCGTTTTTACTAAAAAAACCGCCCAGAACAATACCCGCTGCCAGTGACCCCATAGCAAGTAAAGGCCACAAATAATTTTTTTTACTCATACAACAAAGAGCTTAAATCCTCTATCTGAATCACTTCTACTCCAGCTCTCTTTAAAAATTCAATACCAGCTAAATCTTTATAACTATTTTGATACACAACGCGTACAATGCCCGATTGGTGAATTAATTTACTGCAATCTCTACATGGACTCATTGTGATATACAACGTAGCATTCTCACAAGATTGTGTAGATTTTGCTACTTTTAATATGGCATTTGCTTCGGCATGAAGCACGTACCATTTGGTTTTGCCTTCTTCGTCTTCACAACAATTTTCAAACCCCGAAGGCGTTCCGTTATATCCATCGGAAATTATCATTTTATTTTTTACGATAATCGCACCAACTTTTTTTCGCTGACAATAAGATAACTGACCCCATTCTCTTGCAATTTTTAAATAGGCTCTATCATATTTATTCAACTTTCCAGGGTTTTCCATAGTATTGAAAAAAGAAAATATATTTTTTTAACAAAAAAATAAGTACTGCAAAATTACATAAAAAATATTATTTTAAAACTTTAATGCAATTATATATTTAAACAGACTCTAAATAGTTCAAATAAAAAAGTGAGTTCTACAACTCACTTTGATCTTATAAGAAACGTTCTAATTTTTCTACCATATTTTTACTTCCGCAGAAGATAGGTACGCGCTGGTGCAACGCTGTAGGTTCAATTTCTAAAATACGCTGCTTGCCATCTGTAGCTTTACCGCCCGCTTGTTCAATAATCATAGCAAAAGGGTTGCATTCATACAGCAATCGCAATTTTCCGTTGGGTTTAGAAACCGTGCCGGGATACATATAAATGCCGCCTTTTAAAATGTTGCGGTGCACATCGGCAACCAAACTGCCAATATAACGCCCGCTGTACGAATGGTCTTTACAATAACCGATGTACTCTTTTACACCTTGTTCAAATTGATTAAAATTACCTTCGTTTACAGAAAAAATAGCCCCGTCTTCGGCAATTTTCATATCGGGATGCGATAAAAAGAACGTTCCCATTGCCGGATCTAATGTAAAACCGTTTACGCCGTTTCCGGTGGTATAAACCAGCATGGTTGACGATCCGTAGATTACATAACCTGCCGCCACCTGATTGACTCCTTTTTGAAGGAAATCGGCTTGTGTTACAGGCGTTCCGTCTTCAGAAATTCTGCGGTAAATAGAAAAGATTGTTCCCACCGATACGTTTACGTCTATGTTCGACGATCCGTCTAAAGGATCCATCAAAACCACATACTTGTTGTTGTTACTGCCATCGGCTCCGCAAATAGAAATAAAATCATCGTTTTCTTCGGATCCAATACCACATACAATCTCGCGGTTAACTAATGTTTGAATGAAAACATCGTTTGCGAATACATCTAATTTTTGCTGTTGTTCTCCCTGAATATTCTCTTTACCAAAAGCTCCGGTAATATCTACCAAACCCGCCTGATTGACTTTTTGGGCAACAATTTTTGCCGCCAGCCTGATAGAATTCATCAATCGGGATAATTCGCCCGATGAATAAGGAAAATCTTCTTGCTTTTTAATGATAAATTCGCCTAATGTGGTATATCTTTCTTCCATAATTTGCTACAAAAGTATTGTACAATATATTATTATGCAATATTATTACCTAATAATAAGATAGCAAATATCGGTAAAAAAAACAGAATCCAAATATTTTTGAACCCGGTATTGTGTAGAAACGCTTTGTAACTTATTTTTGCAGCAAACAAACAAAACAATTTCAATCAATTATGAACTTAATTTACTATTAAAGCAAAAAATGAGAGTATTTAAATTTGGAGGTGCGTCGATCAAAGATCCGCAGGCTATTCGCAACGTGTTACACGTTTTAAAAACCGTAGGTTTTGACAACAGTTTAATTATCGCTTCGGCAATGGGCAAGACAACCAACGCTTTAGAAGATGTAATAAACGCTTATTTTAAGAAGCCTGAAGAACTGAAGAATACCATTCAAACTGTTAAGGATTTTCATTTTAACATAGTAGATGAGCTTTTTGAGAATAAAAACCATTTGGTTTTTGATAAGGTGAGTGTTTTGTTCAGCGAGATGGAATTTTTCCTATCAGTAAATAAATCGCCTAATTACAACTTTGTTTACGATCAAATTGTATCGTACGGCGAAATTGTAGCAACTACCATTTTAAGTTACTTCTTTAACGATCAAGATATAGAAAACGTTTGGGTTGATGCCCGAAATTTAATTAAAACCGATACCACGTACCGCGATGGTATGGTAGATTGGAAGGCGACCGAACAAAACATTACCAACCAGCTGCAATGTAAAAAATTGTACATTACACAAGGTTTTATAGGATCTGATCCCAACCATTTCTCGGTAACATTGGGGCGTGAAGGTTCTGATTATTCCGCAGCTATTTTTGCTTATTGCCTAAACGCCGAAAGTGTTACAATCTGGAAAGATGTTCCCGGGGTTTTAAATGCCGATCCGCGTTATTTTGATGATACCGTTTTATTGAATCAAATTTCGTATCACGAAGCTATTGAGTTGGCTTTTTATGGTGCATCGGTTATCCACCCTAAAACCTTACAACCATTACAGCGCAAAGAAATTCCGTTGTATGTAAAATCATTTGTAAACCCTACATTGCCGGGAACAACCGTTTCTAAAGGAGCAGATTTAGAGCCTGCCACACCGTGTTTTATTGTTAAGAAAAACCAATTACTTATTTCTATTTCATCTAAAGATTTTTCGTTTATTATGGAATATCAGGTAAGTGATATCTTCAAAACTTTTGCAGAACAACATATTAAAGTAAACGTTATTCAGAATTCAGCTATTAGTTTTACTGTTTGTGTGGAAGATAAGTTTGAAAATTTTAGTCAAATTTATGAAGATCTGGTAAACAACTTTAACGTAACCTACAACGAAGATGTATCGTTATATACCATTCGTCATTTTACCGATGAAACTGCAAAAAAAGTAATTCAAAATAAAGAGGTTTTATTACAGCAAATTAACCGCGAAACCATGCAGATTGTAACTAAAGAATAATTTTTGAACCACTCGATATTCGGGTGGTTTTTCATTTTAATATTTTTTTGGCACATATTTTGGTTTGCGTTAACAAATCTTATAAATCTCTTAAGGATGAAAAAAATTATTTACTTGCTTAGCCTTATTTCTGTAAGTGCTTTTGCTCAGGAAAAACAAAAAGATGTTGTTACCATTTCTGCTAATTACAGTTTTTCTGAACCAACACAATATGGTGTTAGTTTAGAATTTACAAAAAGTGAACTTTCAAGCTCTCGCATCTTGAACATAAGTTATGGGCAGTTAGAATATGACAACAACTATTTAAAAACTACCGGAGAAGGTTTTGTTGTGGAATTGGGAAACCGCAATTATTTTGGAAAAAATCGTGAAGGTTTCTATTTTGAGAACTTTTTAACACACGGAGAAATTAAATTTAATGAAAGCATTGCCGGTGAAAAGTTTGAAGGAAAATATTCTTACTGGAGTATCTTTAACCCAAATTTGGGCTATAAAATTCAACTGACTAAGAATTTAAGTATTGACCCTTCTGTTGGTTTTAACTGGAAATGGGAAGTTAGAGGTAAAGGCGATATCGACAATAAACACTTTGATAATTTTGTTTTTAAAGCCGGTGTTAAATTAGGTTATACGTTTTAAGAAAAATAAAGAAATCCGTTTCAGTTATTATGAAACGGATTTTTTATTTAATCTAAAGAATTTAATCTTTATTTAATAGCGATGTTTTTTGGGTATCCTTCATAAAAAGATATACCACTAACGAAAATGCAATACAAGCTGTAATATACCAATAATAATAAGATTCGACGCCTTGCTGTTTAAACAACAAAGCAACATATTCTGCGGAACCTCCAAAAATAGCAACCGTTAACGCATAAGGCAGTCCCACACCTAAAGCCCGGATATTTGCCGGAAATAATTCTGCCTTTACCACCGCATTAATAGACGTGTATCCAGAAACAATGATTAAAGCCGCGATTAAGTAGAAAAAGGCTCCCCACATACTTGTAGCATGGCTTAGACCTGTTAACAAAGGAACGGTAAATACGGTTCCTAAAATCCCAAAGCCCAACAACAACGGACGACGTCCGATTTTATCAGAAAGAGATCCGAAAACCGGTTGTAAACACGCAAAAATAAATAGTGATATGAACGAAATTAAAGTAGACTGTTCTTTTGTTAGTAAAACGGTATTTACCAAGAATTTCTGCATATATGTTGTATAAGTGTAAAATGCCAACGTACCACCAAGCGTTAACCCTACTACTGTTACTACTGCTTTCGGGTGTTTTAATAACTCTTTTATAGATCCGTTTTTCTGTTCTTTTGTTTTTGTATCTTTATTTTTCTCAAAAGCTTCGGTTTCGTGAAGACTGCTTCTCATGTACAATGCGATGATCGATAAAATGGCTCCAATGATAAACGGAATCCGCCATCCCCAATCGTGTAGCTGGTCTTCGGTTAAAATCAATTTCTGTAAAATAAGCTGAATCCCTAATGCGGTTAATTGGCCGCCAATTAAAGTTACGTATTGAAAGCTTGAATAGAAACCTCGTCTGTCAGAGGTTGCCATTTCACTTAAATAAGTTGCTGAAACACCGTATTCGCCACCAACGCTTAAACCTTGCAGCAATCGCGCCACCAACAATAATGCGGGAGCAAGAATACCAATGGTTTCATACGTGGGAGTTAAGGCAATAAGCAAAGAACCAAACGACATTAATAATACCGAGAGTGTCATTGCTTTTTTACGCCCGATTTTATCTGCCATCGTCCCAAAAATCCATCCACCGATAGGACGCATTAAAAATCCAACTGCGAAAATTCCTGCCGTATTTAACAATTGCGCCGTTTGATCGCCGCTTGGAAAAAAAGCATGCGAAAAATAGATGGCGAAAGCTGCGTAAGCATACCAATCATACCATTCTACCAGATTACCAATAGAACCACCCACAATTGCCTTGATACGGTCGGCAGTGGTAATTTCTTTCTTTGGAGTTAAGGACGCTGTATGTACCTTATCCATCGTGTCTTGTTTTATCATTTGTTTTTAAATTTTAATTATAATGCAACTTGAAAGCTTAAAATAAACTCTCCTTTTCTGTCAAAAATTCTTTTCGTGGTTTGATCATATAAAGGACGACTGGAATATTGAGCCGCTATTTTAGCGTTTTGTGAGAAAACAAACAGGTTGGCTCCTATGTCGTAAAAATGAGCTGCCTGGTTTAAACCATCCAGATCTTTGTAGTGATAAGCTGCAAATGGCTGTAGTTTTACCGTTTTGCTAAAATTGGGCAGCACAAAACCCGCCTGGGTGTACCATATACTACCTGTTCCTATAAGGTATTTGGCGTTTCCGAATCCTTCTGCAGCAACAGGCCCTGTATAGTTTGTATCTGCTGTTCCCGGATTCATGATGCCATTTGTTCTAAGATTGTTTTTCCCGAAATCGTTGTAGTAATACACACTGTAAACACTTAAAGACATCTCTTTTTCTTTAGCTCCTATGGGAACTTCCACAAAAGCATCAATCCCTAAATTCAACTGGTCGTGTGTTTTAAAAACACCTTCTTCGGGCTGCGACAATAATGCTTCTTTATTGGTATAGAACCCGGCGCCTATATTAAAAATAGATTTTGATCCTAAATAAGTTCCCGGTAAAAATGAAGTTGCTGTTGATTCCTTGTCTAAAAACTGATACATGGCGTAACCGGCGTACGATAATTTTCCGGAACCATTATTCTCTACAGGTACTTCGCCAACTTCTGGTTTTCTGTCTGTAGCGAAAGGTTTATTCACACTAAAACGATAGTTGATTCTGTCTAAATCTCCACGAAGGAAAATTCCGAATTGTCTGGAGAACTGATCTGATATTTCGATGTTAGGAAAGTTAAAAACGGGTAAATCGGCTGTTAACAGTTTGGTTGTACTGGCATTTGACAGGCGGCTGATTCCGTTCCAACTGTGCAGCCCCGCACCTATGTAAAGATTGTATTTATTGGTTTCGTTGGTATAAAAATTGGTCTGCGGAACAATTGCCAGCTCGTTATAAGCATCCATAAAGAACATTCCCGGTTTTTTACCTTGTCCGTTTGCACCGGTACCCGATCCGCCACCGCTTATAAAGGACTGGTTGTTGATTCCAAACTGAAAAAACACGGAATATCCTTTACTTAGCTGAGACTGCATGGTAATACGGACTCTTCGTACACCGGCATCAATGGTGTGATCCTGTGAAACACCGTTTACAGCAGTTCCCGGGTTATTTTCTATAGAACGAAACCAAACCTGACTGGAAACACCAAACTTTAAAAACTTATCTCCGGTTTCGTCAAACTTAATTTTCATCTCGCCCAAAGAATTCGTAAAAAGAGGTTCTTGTTTTGGTTCGTTTTTTTCAACGTGATCCTGCGACCAGATAATTCCATTGCAAAAACAACAACAAAAGAGCGTAAAAAATATATTTTTCATTTTTTTAATGTTATTACAACACTAAATAACAAATGAAAACTGAAGAGATTTTGAAGAGAAAATGCTAAAACTTTGAAGTTTTAAAAAAATTACTGATTATCAATGTTTTATATCTAAAATAAATATATGAAAATTATTTTCGGCTTTATAAGTGATTTTATATCCGTACACATCGACTATTTTTTTAACCAATGCCAGACCGATACCTAACGATCCGGAGTCCGATGTGCCTTTTTTAAACCGGTTAAAAATGGTTTCATTGGTAAGTTCGTTAGGTACTCCTGTATTTTTAATTTCAAAGAAATGGTCTGTAAGTGTTATATGGATACTCCCGTTTTCAATATTGTGCCTGCTGGCATTGCTTATAAGGTTAGACAGTACAATTTGTAACAGCATGGGGTTTATGGTAATGTACACGTTGTCTTTAATAGAAACTTCTAACGTTCTGCCACTCATTTCAATAATATCCTCGTATTGGGCAATTGTTTCTTTAAGAGCCGTGGAAAAAAGCACACGTTCTGACGAAGTTTCGTGATCTTCCAAACTCATTAGCAATACCAAAGACCGGTTTAATGACGACATTCTGTTCAACTCGTCGTACATAACGCTTAAAGCTTTCATTTGTTCTTCGTTTAAATCGGTGTCCAGCAGCAATTCAATTTTTCCTTTTAAATGTGCCAGGGGAGTTTGCAGTTCATGCGAAAGGTTTTCTGTAAATTCTTTTAAAAGCTGGTATTGCTGAATAGACTTGTCTGCCATTTGCCTGAAAAGCTGATTTAACTCGTCTAATTCGGTGGTATGTGTATTCATTATCTGTATCTGCTCTCCTTTACGTACATCAAAACCTTTCATTTGCGCCAGCAAACTGTAAAAAGGCATGTAAAGATTCCGGGCAATCATCTCGCCAAAAAAGATAATCGTGATCAGTATAAAAACAAAAATCCACGCCACAACCATTAAAACACTTAACCAATATGCTTTTTCTATTTTAATAAGGTAATCTTCGTTAGTAATCTGGTAGTGCACATTATCTACAAACGGATAATGTATTACTTTTATATTGTAGCCGTAACTTTGCAGCTCATCGTTCCAAACAGCTTCTTTTTCTTCAATAACCTCATCAACGAGGGTGTCGAATTTTTCCGGCAAAACGCTTATGCTAACAGTAGGGTGTTTTTTTTCTAAAGAATCTATAGGCTGCGTTTTAAGCTGCCGGATAATGTACTCGTTAAGATGTTCCATTTTACGTATGGCAGACCGGTTGGTTACCCGTTCTATGGAAATATAGAAAATAGAAAAACCAATTGCCAACGACAAGAAAACAATAACAATGAAATAATATGTAATTCTACTGCTCAGTTTCATTATTCTGTCCATTTATAACCCAAGCCGTAAATAGTCTGCACATAATCTGTACCGCCTGCATCGATTATTTTTTTTCGCAGATTTTTTAAATGCTGGTAGATAAAATCAACATTGTCCAGATTATAGGTATAATCGCCCCAAAGATGCAGGGCTATTGCCTGTTTTGACAGCACCCGGTTTTTATTGTTGATAAAGTAAACCAATAAATTAAATTCCTTTTTGGTTAAAACCACCGGCTGTTCGTTGACCTTACATTCTATAGAATCAAGATCTATGGAGATTTCATTAAAAACAAGCAGGTTGTCTTTGCTGTTAATACTGTTTCTCCGGGTTACGGCTTTAATGCGCGAATGTAGTTCGGGTAACGGAAACGGTTTGGTAATATAATCATCTGAACCGCCGTCTAATCCTTTTATCTTATAGTCTAAAGAATCTTGGGCAGAAATAATGATCACTTTACTGCTGATATGGTGCTTTTTGATGTATTCTAAAAGATGAAGCCCGGAATGATCCGGTAACGTTAAATCAAGAAGTACCACATCGTATTCAAACATCTCAAGCATTTCTTTAGCCAATGTAACGGTTTTTACCCATTCACAGATATAGTTTTCTTTGGTTAAAAAGCTTATCATATTTGCTGCAAGCTCTTGATGATCTTCTACCAGTAATAGTTTCATTTTCTACAAAAGTGGTGTTTAAGTTCATAAAGATAACGATAATTTAGAGAATTTAATGTTTTATAAAACTTCATCGGGCTGCTACAAACATAGAATACCATTTTAATTTCTTTACTTTTACAAAGTTGTTATCTTAGTTAAAAAATAAGGAAGCTGTACACTATTTTTTATTTTTTTGAGTTTATCTGAATATGAAAAAGCGATTTTGGTTAATGGTTTGTTTGCTGAGTTTTGTTGTCTCTTGGGCACAAAACAACGGTTTGTATCAAACAAAAAAAATCATAACCGATTCGATCCCGCAAAAAATAGTTTTAGACAGTGTGGCGCTGAACAACACTTATTTTGAAATTGTTAATAATCAAGGGGTTCCACTTGATACACTTTGTTATAAGATTGATTTTAATGCTGCAATTTTAACATTAGAACCACTTAACGATACATTAACGGTTTCTTACCTGAATTATCCCGCTTTTTTGACCAAAACCTATGCCCTTTACGATACCAAACGAATTATTCCCAATAAAGAAGGTGCCTATATTTTCAAAGTTCCCGAAAAACAAGCCTCTACATTTATGCCGTTTGAAGGTTTGAATACCAATGGAAGTATTTCCAGAGGAATCACGGTGGGAAACAATCAAAACCTGGTGACCAATTCTAATTTAGATTTGCAGATTGTGGGAAACCTGTCTGATAAAGTTCAAATCAGAGCTTCGCTGCAAGACAGCAATGTGCCTTTACAAAATGGTGGATATTCACAAAAAATGGATGAATTTGACCAGATATTTATGGAACTTTTTTCAACTGACTGGAGCATTAAAGCAGGCGACTTGTTTTTAGAAAACAGAAAATCAAAGTTTCTCAATTTCAATAAAAAAGTGCAGGGGATTTCGGGGAGTATACAGTTTGGAAACGAAAATTCAAAAACCACCATAGAAACAGCCGCGGCATTGGTACGTGGGCAATATGCCAAAAGTGAATTTGTGGGGCAGGAAGGCAATCAAGGGCCTTATAAATTAAAAGGCAGCAACAACCAACTGTATATTTTGATTATTTCGGGGTCGGAATCGGTTTATGTAAACGGACGAAAGCTCACCCGTGGCGAACAAAACGATTATGTGATTGATTACAATTCAGGTGAAATCAGGTTTACCACGTTGTTTCCCATTACTTCTGAAATGCGCATTGTAGTTGAATATCAATACACTGACCGAAATTACACCCGTTTTCTGGGTTATGGAGGCATTAAACACGAACGCGAAAAATGGAATATTGCAGGATATGTTTACACCGAAACCGATATTAAAAACCAACCGGTACAGCAAAACCTTAACAAAGAACAAATCGATATTTTAAAACAAGCCGGCGATAGTACATCGTTAATGATGGCACCGTCTGCTTACCTTGATACGTATTCGGAAAACAAAACGCTGTATAAAAAAGTGGTTGAAAACGGTTATGAGTTCTACGAATATTCCAATAACCCCACCGATACTTTGTATATGGTTTCGTTTAGTTATGTGGGACCAAGCAACGGAAATTACCGATTGGCGAGTTCGGCTGCCATTGGAAAAATATTTGAATTTGTAGCACCAGTTGAAGGTTTTAAACAAGGCGATTACGAACCGCTGACTCAACTAATTGCCCCTACGCGACTGACTTTAGCGACTGTGTTAGGGCAATACAAACCTAAAGATTTTTCGGCGGTTGATTTTGAGGTGGGATTCAGTAACAACGATTTAAATTTATATTCGCCAATAGATGATGGCGATAATCAGGGATTTGCCGGAAACATAAACGCTACCCACCGTGTGTTAAACAATAAATGGAAAGTTGATGTGTTTGGAAATGTACAATATGTATCTAAAAATTTTCAGACCATTGAACGATTGTACTCTATTGAATTTGACCGGGACTGGAATGTGTCCAACACCTTTGGAAATCAATCATTGATTACTGCCGGATCTAAATTTTCTCCCAATGACAACAGCTATTTCACTTACGAATACAGTAGGTTGGAATACAGCGACAATTACATCGGCCACAAACAATCATTAGTAGGAACCTATCAGTTGAACAATTTTAATTTCAATACCAATACAAGTTTTCTAACCGCAAAAGGCAGTACGTATAACACAAATTTTGCACGCAGCAAAACACAGGCTCTTTACACGAAAAACGATAAATGGGCGGGTGCTCGTTTAGATTTAGAGAATTATCAGGTAAAAGATGTGTTAACACAACAATTTCAAACACTATCTCAGAAATACACTCAAATCGATGCGTTTGTAGGAAAAGGAGATACGTTAAAAACGTATATCGAAATAGGTTACAGATTCAGAGTAAACGATTCACTTCAAAACAATATTTTACAAAATGTTTCAAATGCCCATTCCTTTTACGCCAAATCGCAACTTTTTAAAACCAAAACCAGTGATTTATCTGTTTACGCCAATTACCGGCATTTAAAATATACCGATACAGGAATGACGGAACCCACACTAAATTCACGTATTGCTTATAATGATCGCTATTTTAAAAACCTGATTCAAACAAACAGTATTTATGAAACGTCGTCGGGTTCTGTAGCACAGCAAGAATTTACGTATATAAAAGTTGATGCCGGTTTGGGAACACACATGTGGAACGATTACAATGGCAACGGCATTCAGGAACTGGAAGAGTTTGAAATTGCGCCTTATCCCGATTTGGCGGAATATGTACGGATGTTTTTACCCAATCAAACATTTGTAAAGACACATCAAACCAAATTAACGCAAGTTTTTAATTTTAATTTCAGCATCTGGCAGAATGATACCGGATTTAGAAAATTTCTAAGTCAGTTTCACATTCAGTCATCTTTTATTATTGACCGAAGTATTTTGCGAGATGGAAACGGCATCGCATGGAATCCTTTTGGAAAAGCATCAGATGAACTGGTTGCCGAAAATTCAAACATTCGCAACTCCATTTATTTTAATAGAGGCAAACAACATTATACCACCATTTATTCACTGATTAATAATCGGGCAAAAAACCTGATGAATTACGGTAGTTTAGACAATAAAATAACCACGCACCAATTACAATTTCAACATTTATTAAACAAATGGTGGCTGGCACAGTTAACTAATAAATTGGATAAAGTAGAGAGTATTTCAGAAAATTACGGATCGAAAAACTACTTGCTGAATAACATCAGCATTCATCCTAAAATTGGCTATCTGTTTTCTCAAAATGCCCGTATTGAACTTTTCTATGAATGGCAGGATAAGAAGAATGTACAGGGAGATTTAGAAACATTGGAACAACACCGCATTGGCACCGCTTTTAACTGGAGCACTTCGCAGAAATTTACATTGAACGGCGAGTTTTCGTTTTATCAGAATAAATTCAGCGGCAATCCGTTATCGGCAGTAGCATACCAAATGTTAGAAGGCTTGCAGCCCGGAAAAAACATCACCTGGCGTTTGCTGTTTCAAAGAAACTTAACCAAATATTTAGACGCAAACATAAGCTATCAGGGACGTACCAGCGAAACCGCAAAAACCATTCATACCGGAAGCATTCAATTGCGTGCGTTCTTTTAAAAAAATGCTTATATTTGTTTCTTTAACAGATCAAAATCATGAAAAAAATAACAATTATTGCATTATTTGCTGCATTAGGAATAGTTTCTTGTAAAGATACTAAAGCAGAAGCTACAGAAAATCCGGTAACAGAAACAGCTGTAACAACAGGTGAAACGGCTACACCAGTTGCTGACAGTCACGAAGGACACGATCACTCATCACATGCAGGTCATGACCACGGTACAGATGTGGCAAGTTCAGCTGCAGAAGGAATGAATCCACCGCACGGACAACCAGGTCACCGTTGTGATATTCCTGTAGGTGCACCTTTAAATTCGCCACCGGCTCAAACAAATCAACAGACATCAACTCCGGCTGCTAACCAAGGTGGTTTTTTAGGCAGTGGAAATGCACAAACATCAGCTCCGGCGCAACAAGCTGCACCAGCACAACAAACCGCTCCTGGAATGCAGGGAAAACCAAATCCGGCACACGGACAACCAGGCCACCGTTGTGATGTTCAGGTGGGGCAACCTTTACCGTAATCATATAATAGAACATAATAAGAAACCTACAATAATAATTTTGTAGGTTTTTTTGTTCTTTTTACTACTATGAATTCAAAAAAATATTCGGATACCTCTTTATATTTTAACGTTAGCAATTATTGCGCTTTTACCTGAATTCATGAAAGCATTAATTGCTGTTTTCAATAATCATTCAGGCAGCTATGAAATCGCATATAGTGTAGGATATATAACCTACTGGATTATTCATACGATAATTACCATAATTTTATGGAGAGTAGGAATTCGTTGGATAAAAAGATAATAACCTAAATAGATTTTATTCTTGAAATTTTAGAAGAAGAAAAAGGGCTGACATTATTGTCAGCCCTTTTTAATTTAAAAAGATTCTATCTTTATTTTTTAATGATTTTAATGAATTGCGAAGCCTTTTCGGTTTGTATTCTTACCATATAGGTTGCTGAACTTAATCCTGAAAGATCCACCTTCACTTCATTTGATTTAAATTCCTTAA